>Ga0181539_1000031_pt1 | contig 131381 bp, 133 predicted proteins | sample PEATcosm2014_Bin_46_FD_119767 | JGI IMG/M metagenome (GOLD analysis project Ga0181539, IMG submission 119767) | Peatland microbial communities from MTU Mesocosm Facility, Houghton, MI, USA - PEATcosm2014_Bin23_60_metaG | ecosystem: Environmental > Terrestrial > Soil > Wetlands > Peat | place...
CATATGCCCCACTCACAATACCGAACTCTTAATCTTAGAGAGGCTGCTGCCCGAAAATTCATTGCGGTTGACATGGACTTTCGCAATTGGAGTACGGGTGGAAACCGCACGTTCTAGGTGGTGCTGGATCTCAAGAGTCAGACTCATCGTCCGGATTACTTTAGTGGATTTGTGTGTGTCGTGGTGCGATGGTGTGAGCACCGAAGATTGAACCGTCGTCGTAGAACTCGTTCCCAATGGCAAGTACTATGGCAATCGACAGGCCCTTAGGTTAGCCGCTTACGAGCGAGCGCGCCAGTAAGAATATGTTGCTTTTGTGTTCGCGTATTCTCCGTACCGAGTAAGGCCACCAGCCTTTCCCGTATGGTATGTATTCGCTCATTCGGTATCCACGTTGGGCGAGTTCGATCTTCTTCTTGTCCCTTATTCCCATTAGCATTTCAAACTCGAAATCTACCTGCCGACCCTTGCTCAGTTCCGCTGCTTCCTCAATCAGTTTCTCATGATGAGTAGCAATAGCGAATCCTTGTCCTCGCTCAAAGATCAATCGCATTAGCTTCGAATAATTCTCGTTAATCTGATTCTTCCGTTTGAAAGCGATCTTTGGACTCTCGTTGTAAGCACCTTTGACCAACCTTATCATTCCTTTCGAGTCAAGGATTCGGCTCACATCTTCCTCACTTCTCTTCAAGTATGCCTGGATCGCAACCCCAACATTATCGAATTTCTTCCGGAATTCTAGGTATGAATCGATCGTATCCGACGTGTATGGGGATCCTTCAATGTCGATCCATACGAAGTTCCCTAGCAATTTTGCGGCACTTAGAATGCTATTCAAGTTGCTTTCGAAGAGTTTCTTGTCGATACTTAGGCCGAGCTGGGTTGGCTTGATAGAAATGCAGCTTCGGATCTTACGTGCGTCGACCGCTTTCAGGATCTCCAGATACTCTGTGGTGGCAGCAGCAGTTTCCTCCTTTGCGGCCATCTCCTCTCCAAGAAGGTTTATGATTGCAAGCAGTTTGTTACCGTTCGCTTGCTGAGCGCGCTCCAATGCCTCCTCGTATGTTTCGCCAGCTATCCAATGTTTAGCAATTTGGAACAGCAGGCCATTCCACAGACTGCCCGACTCAGTCACCCCTGACCCACACGGACAGTGTCGAATAAGTTCATAGGCATTCCTCACCCTACGCAACTTCGATTCTGAATACATTCCACCGTGGCTGTCTACAAGCCGAGGCTCTCAGGATCGGCTCGCCGTCAGTCAAACCAGTACCTGAGAAGGATACTGTTGCAGCCGGGATAGGGATATTGAATCCAGCTAGAGATTCACAGGTTCTGCACTCAATGAAATCCACTCGTCTTTCCACAGCCTATCTGACGCGAGCATTCTGAAACATTGAAAGCTGTTTGCAATTGGAGGGCATTTACGTGGAACCGACTTCGAGCTTAGCATTAGGAGGGACTCGAACGATTTCGAGAAATTGGCGTCATCGGTGGTCGTGATTCAGTAATAGTTTCACGAACGGGAACCATCGGAAGCCATATAAACGCATGAACGTTCCTCCCAGGTTTGGAGTTAACTTTGAATAAGAAGCTTCTCTCGGTTTTCGTTATTGTGGTTATAGTCGTAGCGGTTGGAGCAGTTGCCTTCTACTTGCAGTCATCTCGCGTACCAAGTCAAATGACTACAACTGCACAGACAACTCAACAGGTTCCCTACAATCAAACAATAGTCGAAGATGGGAATCAAGGAGAACCAAGCGGGCTCGATATAGCTTGGAGCACGGATGAACCTGCGTGGGAATTAACGCAAGGTAATCTTTACCAAAACCTGATCTTCTACCAAGGCAACAGCACGACTGTTTTCCAGGGCATTCTCGCCACAAGCTGGTCAGCCAGTCCCGACTCAAGAGATTTCACCTTTAACCTGAGACAGGGGGTTCGTTTCAGCAGTGGGCAGCCGTTCAACGCTTACGACGTATGGTTCAACTACTACCGAATAACTTTGAACAACGGCCCGCCAAGCTACTTGTTAGGAACCGCTGTCTTCAGCCCCGGTAACGTGACTCTTAACGATCTGAACACGTTCAACTTCACAAGCCCAACGCCGGCACAACTAGCTGTGATGGAAAACCCTAGCCAGAACATTCAGGTCGTTGACCAGAATACAATAGCATTTCACTTTACAACCCCCGTCACATCATTTATTCCAAGGCTAGCCTCCCCGGCGGGTGGAATCGAGGATCCTAACTTCGTTCAAGTCCATGGTGGAGTTCAAGCAAACGGTACCGCGAACGATTACGTAGAGCAGCATTCGGCTCCTGGAACCGGACCGTACATCCTCCAGAGCTGGACCCGCGGGCAACGAATAGTATTGACTTTGAATCCGAATTATTGGGGACCAACACCACATGTGGGAACTGTGGTCTACCAGTTCAAGAGCAATACCGAAGATGCCCTGAACGACCTGAGAAGCGGTGCAGCCCAAATGATGTACACTGTCCCATTCAACCTGCTTCCTGCAATCCAAGGTGCGCCGGGCGTCTATTTGGAGAATACTGGGAACTCGTTGGACATATTCTGGATCAGCATGAATACCCAGGCTCCCCCGCTAAACAATGTTCTCGTTAGACAAGCCATTAACTACGCCATCAACAAGCAAGCAATAATCGATAACATAATCCACGGATATGGAGTGACCGTCCAAGGGCCACTGCCACATGGAATGTTCGCCTACAACGAAAGCATTCTACCCTACGGGTATGATGTGAACATGTCAGAGCAACTATTGACCCAAGCGGGATATCCCGGAGGCAAAGGGATCCGAGCCCTCTCGCTGGTCTACTTCACCGGAGACCCAGTGCAACTTGCAATTGTTCAAGCAATTCAATCACAACTGGCCCAAGTTGGAATCACTGTTAATCTACAAGTCGTAACGCAACCGACATACTTCAGCATCGTCGCCACGCTCCCGCGCGTCTCGAACTATCCGGATATGATATATTCGGTGTGGTTCCCAGACTACGCTTACCCCGACGACTATGCTTACGCTTTCGAGAACTCCCAGTCAGTCTTCGACAATGCGAACTATAACGATACCCTTCTCAATACTTGGACAACTCAAGCTCTCGACACTGGGAACACTACTCTCCAACTACATCTGTACTCACAGGTCACACAGCGTGAGAAAGACCTGGCAGGAAACGTATGGCTCTTTCAAGCCAAGATCGGCAATGGAGTTCCAGCATACCTCACCACTATCCAAAATGTTACATGGAACCCAATCCAGTACGGCTTCAAGTTTGCCCCTATCTACATTACGCCCGCTGGAACATCTATGTCTGTGAGTAACTTCTGGCTAACAATCTTTCAAGCGATCACATCTACAACTAGTCCGATTAGAAGGACGTAGAGAAATCCCAAACGCCGGATTTTCTTCATCCGGCGACCAGTCTTCTTTTTTTCGACTCTGTTCCACTTAGCTAGGGTTGACGCTGAATTGGCGCGTTTGAGTTATTCGCAACAGCCGGTTTAAGCGTCCAAGCTTGGAGACACGCCTGCTCAAATATCTTGGGAGCAGCAAAACGCCGAGGAAGTACGGTCCATCGGCAGTCTTTCTCGAAAGCAGCTCTCTTTAGGCACGATAGTTGAGGGCGTGACCCTTTCTTGAGAGTTACGCGCTCCCGGCCGCTGCCAGATCGAATCGCGATTACGAGTTTGCATGCTGTTGATAAGAAATCGTGGGGACTAAGTTGCGCCGAGTTTCCGACTTTTAGACTTGCAGGAATCATCTTTTCTGAAGTCATGTAGGCGCTTGCTGTCGTTGAGGCGGTAAGAAGATCACGTGTGCTAAATCTCAGTTCCCCCTTGCTCTTGAATGGTTCGGCTGGGCCCAGAGGTTGCTTAACTTCGATTTGAATTGGCAACGTGTTAGAGTCAGCGTATTCGTCAAGAGACTTTGCGATCAGATAGAACCCCTCGGCTGGAGATAGGTATGTGTTGTGGATGTTCAAATATTTCGAAGACGATAGGAAATGCGTGGCGGCCTGCATCAGTTCTCTTCTATCTATGACGATACGTTCTGGAGGGCGATAGATTTCGAGAGCATCTCTTGCGGTTATCCACTGGATATTTTCAAAGGATGAGATGTATCGAATGAACTCGTCAAAATCTTTGTAGGCTCGTTTGGTCACGTCTTCCGGTTGAGGCGGCGGCCGCTCGTATTCCTCCTTTGCGCGGTTCTCGCCTCGAGCAAAGTTGACTACGTCCCAGGTCGTCTTGTTAACGGCTGTATGAGGGTGAAGGCAGATGCTTACTGCTCCGCCGTCTTTACTTTTGCTCAGTCTTTTGTAGATTCTTCTAAACTTGGACTTCAGTGCTACTATTCCGTCAGGTCTCTCGAATGAATAGTCAAAATAGATCAGGTTTCTTCCGGCGCCGTTGAGATTCAGCATACCGCAGTACCAGTATGGTTCATCGTTGAGGTTGAGAATTTTAGTCTCATCCAAGTACATGGAAATACCCATCGAGCAGAGGGCCGGGTAGACATGTGGAGCCCACATTACGCCAGGATGACCATAACAGGTCGGCACCCTGTGAAATACTTCCCGAATGAGCTGTACCCCTCGTTCTTCCCTGGATAAGAATTCCTTCGCGCCGGAAGTTAGGTCGCGTTCGGCTAGATATTCCCAGACGGTGGGATGCTGGCTATGAGTATCTGAATGGTAACCGACATCGCACTGGGAGATTGCGGACAAAACATCGGTGCGGCCGCGATCCATCAAGGCTCGTACTTCTTCGGCAACTAACTTGCAAGTTACGGGAACTTTTTGTTTTCTTAATATGTCGAGGAAAATGAGCGTAGGATCATCCGCTTCCTCCGTGACGTAATCCTCGATATCAAACCAAAGATAGACATAGACTCTAGACATAATACACACTCCTCTTGATCCCTTCCACCCATTGGTCGAGTGCGTTACAATACATGATGCCTCTGCAGCACTTCACGGGTCGGTTGTATTGGAAGTGCTTCGGCAATGTGGTTGTCGCGTCCGCTCATGGTCGTTGCGCGTAAGAGTGAATTGTAGACCGCTTCCTCTGTAGCATCTATGACTCCTTTGAATAGCGGGGTCATATCTTCGTTCCTTAAGTATTTGGCCATGTGGGAATCCCCGCTCACAGAATTTCGTTTCAGCGTGCTAAACGCTATGAAATAATCTCCGCTTCCATTCTCGGATACATATCCAGTTCGTGCTAGCCCAAGTTGAGATCTAGCAGCCAGACGACGTAGGTTTCTGGAATCAAGACATGCATCGGTTGCGATAACGACTACGACTGAGCCGACCTCGCGAACGCCATCTGCTCCTTTGATGTGCGACCCGTTAAGTTCAGCGCCTACAGGGGCTCCTTTGATTGCAAGACTTCCGCCGAAATTTGACTGCACTAGAACACCAATCATCTTGCTTCCAAGTTCTGGTGGCAATCGACGTGATGCTGAACCGATGCCTCCCTTGAACCCGAGAGCTATCGTGCCCGTTCCCGCGCCTACTGATCCTTCCTCGGGTGGATTGGTGGTGGCGCCAAGCAAAGCTGCTTTCACTTCTTCGGAGCCCACATGCTTACCTCTAATATCATTCAAAAAACCGTCGTTAGTCTCTCCAACTACCGGATTGACTGATCCTACCTCTTCGTTCCCAGGGAGAGCTAGAACATAGTCGATAAGCGCATCCGCTGCTCGACCTACGCTTAGAGTGTTGGTCAGCAAAATTGGAGTCTCAATTTCACCTAATTCACTGACTTGACTAAGCCCAACAAACTTCCCGAAACCATTCCCGACATAGACTGCGGCGGGGACTTTATCTCGAAAAACGTTGCCAGTGTGAGGGAGAATGGCTGTAACGCCCGTTCTTACGCTCTGCCCACGAATTACAGTCTCATGCCCGACTGCCAATCCCGGGACGTCCGTGATCGTGTTTGCCGGCCCGGTCGCTAATGTCCCAACATTAATGCCGATGTCTCTTGCACGAGGTCGATCGTTTTGTTTCTGCATCCACTATACGCTCAGTATTATTTGCTAAGCTAAATCGCAGTGCCCATTCAACTCTATTCAGGATACCGATCAGTCCTTTGAAAGTTAGCCCGTTATGTGCGATTCAAATCGGCAGCTGGTGTCTTGTGTAGGAGGAGCGAAAACGTGTAGAATGGAACTTCATGCTAGATCCAATCAATCAACTACGAGAACTATGGGCTGATTGACCAGTCACCTTTTTCTTCCAGCTCTGCCCCGAGCCTACAACTCTGGCTGGGCGATGTACAGAATGTGGTATGAATGAAAATTCGCAAAATTGCTGAGACGGATTTACCGAAAGTCCGTGATCTTGACGCTGTAGCATGGGCTGGTCTGTTTCCGCCGTTCGAAAGGCATACCAAAACGTATAGGACTTTGGCGAATCTGCACTCCAATTGGAGTGATGATCCTAGTGGTTGTCTGGTTGCAGAGGATAACGGTGAATTTTTGGGGTACATCTTCTCTCACGTTTGTGGCACGCTTGGGTACATTGGGACTTTCGGCGTGCACCCCAAACACAGAGGGAAGGGCATAGGTAAGAAACTGCTCCAGAGGTCAATAGAACACCTTGTCTCGAGCAAGTGCACCACGATCGGACTCGAGACGCGGCCAGATAATAACTACAATATCGGGATGTACCTAGCGCAGGGTTTCAGACCGACCTGCCTCACGATGATCACTGAGCATAAACCACGCAAAAGCTTGGCCTCAGTCGAAGCTGTCGAATGGAGCGAGCTCAACGATTTGACGCAGAAAGTTATGGCAGAAAAGTTCCTGGCCACCTGTAACCAAGTCCAACCTGGCCTGGACTACCTGAAGATGGCAGAGTCGAGAACTCGTAACTCAGAAGGAGAGATCTGCGTGTTCAAAATCAAAAAGAAGAACCCTCCAGGGTTCGCGTTTGTAAGGACTTCGCCGAAGTTCGTCGGAGATACGTTTACCGATGCTTTCGTTGAAGCTATGGTAGTTGCCCCTGGGAGTGAACGCAACTTCGTTGAAATGATTCGTGCTTTAGAGGAGCTCGCACGCGAATGGGGCAAACATAGTCTGGTACTCCCCGTGAAATCATCTGACTGGAAGATCCTACAAGGACTCACGAGAATTGGTTTCCGAGTTCGTCGAACTATGCTTCGCATGATGTACACTGAGAACGAAGAGAATCTTGGCCGCATAAACCTGAACTATTGGGCTATGTAGTGTTTGGGCTAGGCATTAGTTGGTGGGTGGCACAAAGATGGCTGACTTCGTTGTGGCCTCGGACTGGCCTTGGGGGATCCAAGCAGTCCTTAGAGGAAGAGCGATGCTAGAACATGGATCTAATGCACTTGACGCTGTTGAATCCGCGATAACTCTAGTAGAGGATGACCCTAGTTGCAAGAGTGTCGGAACTGGGGGGCTACCGAATGCGGAGGGGGAGCTTGAACTAGACGCAAGCATCATGGACGGCATGACATTGAAGGCTGGAGCTGTCACTTGTTTGACAAATACGAAGAACCCGATCTCGGTTGCCAGAAAGGTCATGGAGCTCACACCTCACGTACTGCTCGCAGGCAAGGGCGCGACTGATTTCGCTCGCCGATGTGGATTCGGTGAGTACAATCCAATAACTTCCAAGTCGTGGCAGGAATGGAAAACGCTGCGAGAGGAAGTCTTTGGAGCAATGAGCAATGAGGAAGCTGAACAGAGGTACGTCAACTTGACATCAGATCATTATGGTTACGGAACAGTACTCCAACTAACCGGAGCGCTTCGATCAAGGTTCGACGTCTCACACGGAACCGTAGGAGTCCTGGCGAGAGATCAGGGTCGAAAGATTGCAGCCGGCACATCCACAAGCGGATGGCCTCTGCGATTTCCGGGACGAGTGGCCGACTCGTCAATAATCGGTGCAGGAACTTACGCCAACAATAAGGCCGCCGCATCTGCAACGGGGGTTGGAGAGACTGCGATGAGACACTGCTTGACAAAGGAAGTTTGTGACCTGGTGGAGACAGGTAAAACCCCAACTGAAGCCTGCGAAACTGCGCTTCTCAGGATACTGTCGCGGGAAACTTTCGACCATTTGGTTGCAGTGTTTTGCATCGACTCCGATTGCAGAGTAGGTGGAGCCTCAACAATGGCAGGGTTTCAATTCGAGTATATGACGTCAGCGCACCCGAAACCATTGATCGTCGTTCCTAGTCCCGTTATCCGAAAAGGGTAGACCACCGACTAGAAGCTAGCTAAGAGTGTTGCTTACTAGATAGCGATATTTCTTCAGCAAAGTGGCATGCTGCGTAGTGTCCCTTCTCGATTTGTCGAAGCTCGGGTTCTGTAGTGAAGCACAAGTCTTTAGCGAATGGGCATCGAGTGTTAAACCTACATCCCGGGGGAGGCTTAACAGGGCTTGGGATCTCTCCTTCGCCACCCACATGTTGCAGGCGAGTATCAACGCTAGGCTCGAGGACTGAAGAAATCAATAGTTGTGTGTAGGGGTGTAGAGGATGCTCGATAACGTCTTCGGTCCTCCCAATCTCGACAAGCTTACCCACATACATCACGGAAATCCTATCCGACATGTAGCGCGCTACTGCCATGTTATGAGTGATGAGCAAGTACGAGAGGTTGAATTCGGACTGAAGTTGTTGAAGAAGAAGTAGAATTTGAGATTGTACTGAAGCGTCCAAAGAGCTCGTGGGTTCGTCAAGGACTATGAATTTCGGTTTCTGTATGATCGCCCGCGCGATGCTAATTCTCTGCCGCTGGCCTCCACTGAATTGATGTGGCAGCTGATTCATCTGTGATTCGCTCAATCCAACTGCCCGAAGGGCTTCGGCAACTTTCTCTCTACGGTTAGTTCGGCCTTCACTGCGATTGACGCTTAATGGTTCAGCAACAGAATCGAGAACCCTCTTCCGCGGGTCCAGTGATGAGGAAGGGTCTTGGAATACTATCTGCATGTCTTTGCGTAGCCTCCTCAACTGTCTCTCTGGAAGTGAGGCGATGTCATGGTTTTCAAACAGAACCTTACCGGATGTGGGTGGGATGAGCCTCAGGAGGGTTAGACCTAGTGTGCTCTTTCCCGAGCCGGATTCGCCGACTACTGCGAAGGTCTCCTTACTATTGATATCAAAAGTCACGTCGTCAACCGCATGGACGTAACTTACTTTCTTTCGAAGCAGCTTGGCCGAGATTCCTGCTCGCACAGGGAAATACTTGACCAATTGTTTAACTTGAACTAGCGATTCGCTGGGCATCTTCTTCATCCTCCATGCAAGAAACAGGCTACCTTATGACCCGTGCTGACCTCGATCAAGGGCGGGACATTGTCTGGACATCTTTCAAAGGCCTTCTCACATCTCGGATGAAAACGGCATCCTGATGGATACCGACCCAGCTGAGGAACGACGCCTGGTATAGTTTTGAGCGTTGTGTTCTCCTTTCTTCCTTTCGGAAATGATCCCATCAATCCAATCGTGTATGGGTGAAGGGGATTCTCGAAGAGCTCTCTAGTTGGAGCTTGCTCCGCGATTCTACCCGCGTACATAACGGAGATGTAATCTGCTACTGCCGCTACTACTCCCAGGTCGTGGGCGATAAGTAGAACGCTCATACCGTAATCCTTAGTCAGAGAACCTATGAGTTCAAGAATTCTGGTTTGAGTTGTGACATCGAGAGCTGTGGTTGGTTCATCCGCGACTAGGAGTGACGGTTTCTCAGAGATGGCCATGGCGATCATTACACGTTGTTTCATGCCGCCGCTTAGCTCATGGGGGTAAGTGTTCGCGACTCTTTCCGGGTTGGGTATCTTGACTTTCATCAAGAGTTCGTGAACTTCGTCAGCGAATTGTTTGTAAAGGCCTCGCCTTCGGAATCGCATAATCAGGCCTTCTTCGTTTGCGCCAAAAAGACGGCCTGAAATCTGGGGTTGCGGAATAGAATTTTTGTCATAGGGGGTCCTGTGGCGTTTTACTGCAAGCGCTTCAGCTATCTGTTCTCCGATCTTGTAAACTGGATTGAGCGAAGTCATTGGCTCTTGGAACACTGTTGCAATCTCAGTGCCCCTGAACTTCTCGACATCTTTTTCATGCAATGAGAGTAGGTCAGTGCCTTTGCACATGATTTTGCCTGAATAGGTTACACGCTTTTCCGGCAGGAGCCGTGACAAAGCTAGCCCTAACGTACTCTTGCCACAACCGCTCTCCCCTACGAGGGCGTGGATTTTCGCCTTCTCGAGAGTGAGCGATACGTTATCTACGGCCTTCAAGTAGCCCCTGGAGGTTCGATAGCTTACGACCAAGTCGGTAACTGAAACCGTGTTGACTGTGCTTTCTGTCTGCAAAACAGTCATCGCTCTCCCAAAGAGAGTCTTCTTAGTATTTTTCCCTTTGGACCTGCTCGCCAGATGTCATGTCAGAATCCCGATGTACAGATGTATTATGAGGCTGACATTTCAGCTTATAATCGAACTTAAATTCTCTCGGAGATTATGTGCCCACATACCGTTGAGTGGCGGAAATCCGCGTACCGCGAGAATGGCTACGTAGAGTTGGACAAATGGGCATCACCACTTTCATTGCGAAGAGACTCTTACTGATCATCCCCACCTTCTTGGGTGTCACCCTGCTGACATTCATCATTTCGCACGTGGTTGTGGCCAATCCTGTTCTCGCTTGGGCGGGTGAAAAGTCAAGCCCAGAAACTATTGCTGCGATCACTGCCCAATATCATCTACATGATCCGATATACCTCCAGTACTACTATTATATGACTGGATTATTCCAAGGCGACTGGGGGACGTCGGCCACTACTCATTTGCCTGTTCTTGCTCAAATAGGGAATTTCTTTCCTGCGACAGTTGAACTTGCGATTGCCGCCCTGCTCATTTCAGTCTTGATCGGTATCCCAATGGGCGTCCTCTCGGCACTATGGAACGGAAGGAAGTTAGATTACCCAATCAAAGCGTTATACTCGGCCGGCATTGCCTCTCCGCCTTTCTTGCTTGCGCTGTTATTCCAGCTGGTCTTCGCGTACTACTTCAACCTCTTACCCAGCGCAGGTCGTCTAAGCCCAAACCTACCCATTCCGCCACACATTACTGGGATGTACACAGTTGACAGTCTTCTCGAATTGAACGGGGTGGTCTTTGTTGACGCGGTTCGTCACCTGATTCTCCCAGCCATTACCCTTGCTTTTCTTACCTTTGCGATAATTACCAGGATTACGCGAGCTTCAATGCTCGATACCATGGAGAAGGATTTCGTTCGAACTGCAAAAGCGAAAGGTTTGCCGAGTCGGACGGTGACTTACAAGTACGTTCTACGAAATGCACTCACCTCAACGGTAACTGTCATTGGTTTCGCTGTTCAGCTCCTTCTTTCAGGCGCGATTGTTGTTGAAACGATATTTTTCTGGCCTGGAATCGGACTTTACACTACTACTGCCATACTTTCTCTTGACTTTCCTTCAATCATGGGGGTGACGATAGTGTTTACTCTCGTGGTCGTTTTCACGAATCTCATAACGGATTTGGCGTATGGATTTCTGGATCCTCGGGTGACTTATGATTGAAGAGAGAGTCACAGGATCAGGCAGAGATGTCTGTTTTTCGCGAGGATGTACGAATTTTCAAGGATGTACTTCGGCGCAATATTCTCTATCCAATAGGTCTAGTCGTTGTACTAGCATTTCTTATTTATTCGGCTGTTTTCGCCCTTTTCCCAGGCATCATTAATTACAATCCCTCGTCTATCAATCTCAATGCGATTTTGCAGCCTCCTTCGGTCGCCTTTCCCTTTGGAACAGACGATTTAGGTAGAAACCTCTTCCTCAAAGTCCTCAACGGTGTTCCGATCGACGCGGGCATATCTCTCTCAGTAGTATTGCTTGCACTGACGATTGGCCTCTTGACTGGGGCCATGGCTGGGTATTTCGGGGGCGTCATTAATCAGGCCATTATGGGCGTAACGGACATCTTTCTCGCTTTCCCAGGTCTCGTGCTCGCAGTAGCTTTCGCAGCTGCACTGGGAGCGGGCACGTTTAACGTCATAATCGCATTGGCCATCGTCTGGTGGCCGGTCTACACTAGGCTTGCACGAGGTGAGACCTTGACCGTGAAAGAACAACAGTATGTGATGGCCGCAAGAGCCTCTGGATTAAATGGGGTAAAGATAGTGCTCTCACACATCATGCCAAACGTCCTCACTCCTATGATCGCCTACGCTACCGCAGATGTTGGCAACGTGATTCTTCTGTCGGCAGTATTGGGTTATCTCGGCCTTGGAGCGCAGCCGCCTAATGTTGATCTGGGAAGAATTGTCTATGATGGACAGAATTTCGTGCGATTCGCGCCATGGTATTCAATTCTACCAGGGATAATTCTTTTCATAATCGCGATCTCTTTCGCCTTCGTGGGAGACTTGCTCCGTGATTTCCTAGACCCCAAAATGCGAGTCTAATTCTGTGGTGTGAGGTCGCCAGCAACACGAAACCAGATCCGATAATTCTAATCAGCAATGGTTCAAGTTGTCGATCGCGATTGTAATACTCTTCAAGAGATCGCGGCAATTAGGTTGATGCGAGACTTTAATTCACACTGACCTTAACGGAAACCTCATGTCAGCTCTAGTTCTACGTGGACAACTCTTCACAGGGAGCGATTTCATCGAGAACGGCTGTGTGGTTGTAGATCAATCAACGGGCATGATCATAGAAGCGGGCCCAAAGGGCGAAGTGAATGAACCAACGAACGCGCGCAGAATAGAAGTTGAAGGTTCAACAATTCTTCCTGGACTTATTGATGCACATATGCACTTTTTCGGCTCAAAGAAATACGACATCGTCGAATGGTTAACTACTCCAGAAACGCTAGTTGCCTTGCGATCTGTGGCAGACGCTCGTAAGCTACTAATGGCTGGCTTCACGGCAGTGAGAGATCTTGGCAGTAAGGCTGCCCAATATCTAAGTCGGGCAGTTTACGAGGGTGTAATAGAAGGGCCGCGAATAGTTCACGCCGCAAAATCGCTGGCACAAACTGGAGGCAACGATGATGTGCCCATGCTCCCACTAGAAATCGCGAAAAATCTTTCTTACTCCTACTATTGCGATGGACCATGGGAGTGCCGACAAGCGGTCAGGAAAGTTATGCGCGATGGCGGAGATTTGGTCAAAGTTTACGCGTCTGGCAGTATGTCTCAGGGAACAAAGGTGCGTCGCCAGTTTACGTTGGAAGAACTCAGGGCAATTGTGGATGAAGCAGGCTCAGTGGGAATGAAAGTCGCAGCCCATGCGTATGGTGAAGACGCCTTAACGAATTCAGTCGAAGCAGGCGTAAGCTCTATCGAGCATGGCATTGGACTAACACCTGAAATTGCAAAGAAAATGGAGAGAAACGGAGTCTTCTATGTTCCAACGCTTAGTGCCTATCTCGTTTCAAAATCAAGGAACCCAGAACACGTCAAGCTTACTCAGAGACACCTGTCTGAAGATTTGGAGCTAGCGAAGCAACATCATCTCAAGATCGTTACTGGTTCAGACTTTGTTGGATGCGATATTGAACCCCACGGAGAAAACTATCGAGAGATCGTGAACTTGGCCAAGTACGTTGGGAACCACGAAGCTCTGATTGCTTCCACATCCAGAGCCGCGGATTGTTTAGGATTGAAAAAATCTGGATGGGTCAAGGCCGGATACGAGGCAGACCTCGTGATAACGAAAGGCAATCCAATCGCGGATACACGAAATCTTGCTCCAGACCATATACTTCACGTAATTCGAAAGGGTCAACTGCATACCGTCAACGGCTGAATTGGCACGGTGAGTGTAGAGGAATGTCAAACCTAGTTCTGAAAGGCAATATGTTCGACGGTGAAGCCTACGTTGAGGATAGAGAGATCGTCGTAGACCAAGAGAAAGGGATTATACTAGATGTTGGACGCGCAGACGAGATCGACGTGCCTAGAGATGCGAAGGTACTCACAGCTCCCGGCCAGACAATAATTCCCGGGTTGATAGATACCCATGTTCACTTTTTCGGATCCAAGGCATACGATCTAATGGCCTGGGTTTCGACGCCAGAGACTCTGGCCGCTCTGAGAAGCGTCGCTGACCTCCAAAATCTGCTGAAATCCGGCTTCACTTGCGTGCGCGAGATGGGTAGCAAAGGAGGAACGTACCTCGCCAGAGCGATCAGAGAAGGCGTGATTGATGGCCCTGAACTCCTTTCGTGTGCCCGTTCCCTCGGTCAAACTGGTGGTGACGACGATCCAACTAACCTTCCACTCCACATCGCGCAAGAACTCTCCTACTCTTACTTTTGTGACGGCCCTTGGGAATGCCGCAAGGCAGTCAGAAAGGTGGTGAGGGACGGCGCGGACTTTGTGAAGGTCTACGCAGCGACCGGAAGCACGCCCGAACCTCATACTGCACCATGGTATCACTTGAGGCCCCAACTTTCGGTGGAAGAGCTCAAAGCGATCGTCGATGAAGCTCACAGTGTTGGGTTGAAGGTTGCCGGTCACGCCATTGGTGAGGAATCAATGCGGAACGTCGTTGAGGCAGGAGTAGATTCAATCGAACATGGCATGGCCCTGAGTCCTGAAATTGCGCAAGAGATCAAGAAGAAGGGGATCTACTACACCCCGACGCTCGCAATATTCCTCACAAACCCCTCCCTCAAATCCTTCATTGACGATACCGAAAAAACGGACATGCTATACGTGAGGCGCCACGCGACATCTGACATGCAACTGGCCAAGGAATACGGCTTAAACGTGGTCTGTGGAACGGATTTCGGCGGCACGAATGAACAACCACACGGCCAGAACTACAAAGAAATCGCCGCCCTTGCAAAGTATCTGGGCAACAAAGAAGCATTAATAGCTGCAACCGCTCGGGCAGCGGACTGCTGCGGACTCCGAAACACCGGAAGAATCAAGAAAGGCCTCAACGCAGACATCGTCGTAGTGAAGGGCAATCCTTTGAACGATATCGAAGCGTTAGCACCTGCCAACATTACCCATGTGCTCAAACAAGGGAAAGCCATTCCTCTCCAAATATCTGGCTAATTAGGCAGCTCCAAAGATTCGTACAGAGACCCTTTGACAGCTGCTATCGTGCTTCGAGACGTCACGAATAGTGACCTGCCCATATTCTTCGAGCAGCAACTCGACCCAGACGCGAACCGTATGGCCGCTTTCACGGCCAAGAACCCAGCGGATAGGGATGCTTTCATTGTGCACTGGGCGAAGATTCTAGGGGACGCCACAGTCACAGTAAAGACCATACTTTTCGAGGGGCAAGTGGTTGGTCACGTAGCCAGCTACACGGACATTTCGTTCGGCAAACCAGAAGTCACCTACTGGATTGGGAAGGAATACTGGGGCAAAGGCCTCGCAACCAGCGCGCTTTCAGAATTCCTCTGTAACCAGCAGGTGCGTCCTCTCTACGCGCGTGCCGTGAAAGACAATATCGCTTCTATTCGAGTGTTGGAAAAATGTGGGTTCACAATCTTTGGCTATGACAAGGGGTTTGCCAATGCCCGCGGGGAAGTAGTCGAAGAAGTGATTCTGAAACTCGAAGCGAAGGTAAGAAAAGAACCTGAATGATCGACGTTCACATCCAACGTGTCCCTTGTCCACCAACCATTGTTTTGGTGGGTTGAAATGGTCGCCTCATCTATTCAAGCGCAGGTGGACTATAGGCGACGATCTAGCCCAGCAGGCGTGCGGGTTGTAGGCTGATGGACACGTAATACTTTGAATCCGAATTGAACTGCTGGTCCGATGGTTATTGCGGCAATCAAGGTTCCAAGCCAAGCTGGTCCACCTAACAGCCAACCTACTGCGACAACTGTGATTTCTATACAAGTGCGAGCGGCACGCACGCTGATCTTCCCAAGTCTCGACAAGGCTAGCATTAGCGAATCTCGGGGACCTGCTCCCGCGTCTACGCCAATGTAAATAGCAGTTGCGAAACCCATGATCAACGTTCCAAGGAGAAGATAGGCAATTTGAATCGGGAATATTTGAGGTATTGATGGAACGTATGGTTTGAGAGCGTCTACCCATACACCAATGAAAACCATATTTGCAATCGTTCCCCAACCTAACTGCTCCTTTAGAGCAATGTCGGCTAAGATGACTAGGAAAGCCACGACAATACTCGACTCTCCAAGAGTAAGAGGAGAGTGGTAAGTCAATGCCATTTGAAGAACATCCCAAGAGTCCAGACCTATACTCGCTTGAACAAGGACATCAATCGCCAACCCGAAGAGCAGAAAGCCAATCTGAATGATTAAGAAATCACGCGCAAATCTTCTCCAACTCTTCCACTGAACCGTGATGAATTTCATGCTCAACCTCCTCTACCGTCGCAGCAAGACACTTCAGTATACGCCCTAGAATCCGCTAATGAGCTTGGACCTTGGAGGAGAGGGATGGATTGCGAGCTTACGAAGCGTTGGAACGACTGAGTCAAGCCGAACATTAAGTTGTGTTCGTGCGATTCTCAACCCAGATTAGCGCAGCCATCGGACCTTCTGAAAACCACGTGACCCAAGCAGTTCGTAGATCTTTCACATCTCCCTGAACGGACTGAAGTAGCAGACGAGCATGCGAGAACTTCGATGAGAACAAACGTTGTCATCTGTTTAAGTGTTGGGAATAGCGCAATCTCTATTTGGAAGTCGTAACTTGCGCTGCAAGACCAAACATGAAAGAAAACCGTGCTCCCCTCATTCGCAGAGCACTTTCGTTTGAGGTTGGAGCATTAGCGATCATCGCCGTTATCATTCTCGCAGCAACAATCTCCCTTGCATATCGGCCGCTGGCCCCGAACATTTCACAAGCAACCACATCCTCATCTCAGTCAAGCGCCGGGCCAGGTCTACTTCCAGTGATGAACCAGCCGCCCACGACCCGTGAGATCTGGTTACAATGGGAGGAAACCCAGTCGGGACAAGACCGATTCTACCCGGACTTCATTGTGGTTAATCAGGGGGACACGGTTAGGCTTACGTTCATCAACAATGACACGGTCATGCACAACTTCGTCATAGGGGCGCCCTACGACATTAATGTGAACGCCTCTGTTCCAGGCTTATACAATGACCTTACAGGAGCGAAAGATACGATCCCAGCAACCAATAATTCCCCTGGCGTAGTTGTAACCGGCAGGCCGGGAAGTGTTACTGCACGGTACACTTTCGTTGCTCAGTACGCAGGCATATACGAGTTCGTATGCACTTACCATGTCACTCTGGGAATGTTTGGCTACCTAGCGGTACTGCCGAACGCTGCGTACCAACCGACAAACACGACCCTTCCGACAACAGCCAACAACACTAGCCCAGCTACTGCTCATGTGACCATCCTACCTGGCGCAGCGTACCCCAACTCGACTGGGTACTCACCCTCGACCATAACAGTAGTGATTGGGGTGAACAACACTGTAGAATGGGTAAACAACGACACCGCCCCTCACACTGTCACAGCCACAGACCATAGCTTCGACTCCGGCAACCTGAACCCTGGCGATACTTGGACCTACACATTCACCAAACCGGGCACATACACTTACGTCTGCACCTATCATCCTTGGATGAAAGGAACGGTAATCGTGCTATCCGCCCAACAATCCTAAGAAATTCGAAGGAAAAATCAGTAGCCAGTTTCGAACTTATCGAGTACGTCCAATTCGTCAAACCGCTTATATTTCCAGATCGACACCGAGACTACCCAAGACAGCAGAAAAATCAGTACGATCGCGAACCCAACTGTTTCAAAGTCGAGTCCGTCAAGCCCGCTCCAGAATGCACCGGTTAGATTTAATTCGTTGGCTAGGACTTGGAGCAACTCAACCATACCAATAACAAGGGCGACTAGAACGGAGATTACGGTTACAGTTAGATTGTAGTATATCTTACGGACGGGATTAAGAAATGCCCAGCCATAGGCGGCACGCATCGTCACACCGTCTGTTGTATCTACCAGAACCATGCCGCAGGTGAACATGAACGGTAGCACCAAAATCATCCAGATCGGAACAGAAGAGGAGACACCAATCCCGACGCTAATCGCGATAAGAGCTACTTCCGTAGCAGTATCGAAACCTAACCCAAACAGGACCCCGATCGGGTATATCTGCCAAGGACGATTCACGATTTTAAAGAGGGGCCGAAAATATCGGTTCAGGAAGCCGCGTTTGTCGAGAAGTGCCTCGAGTTGAACCTTGTTGATCCTACCCTGCTTGATCTCTTTGAAGAGACGATAAATGTTAAGCACTATGACCATGTTCACAATTCCCATAAGCAATAGGAAGGTGCCTGAAACCGTCGTCCCGATAATTGCTCCACCGCTCTCTAGTCCCGGTATGTGTCCGATAACGGTTCGAGTTGCAATTATTAATGCGACGACGAGTGCAACAACGATTGTAGAGTGGCCAAGCGAGAACCACAACCCTACAGTAAACGGACGCTGATTATCCTGCATCAACTTTCTAGTCGTATTATCGATCGCCGCAATATGATCCGCATCAACGCCATGCCGTAGACCAAATACAAATGCGATGACGCCAAGACCGGCGAGGAGCACTGATAACCTACCAACGATGGAAGACGCCAGAAAGCCCAGCGCCGTTGCAAGTCCTATAATTGTGTAAACAGTGATTATCTTCGCCTTCTCACTCCCTGAAAGCCCAGCCGTCAACGCAACTCCCCCCCACTTGATCTCTTACTCTCCGTTGGGTAAGCTTAAACAAAGTTATTCTCGAACGCGTGGTAATAAGAAGCCTTCATCCAGTAACCTGGTTCAGGAAGACGCCACCGAGGCAACTTTTGATTCATACGAGTACGCCGCCGATCGATCGCGTTAGTAACCACGCATGAAGGAACGGACAGTAGTCGTGATGAAGGATAAACATGGCGCGGGTCAACCTTATGTTTCAAATTTCCACTTGGCCTGCATCAGTTCTACTTGGTATAGACGGGTTTATCAGTGCAAACGCCAACTCGAACAGAGTGCTAAGTATGAGTCAACCAAGTAATCCGGTTGAAGCTTCACCGAAGAACCGGAAGGGTACGCTCTTAGTTATAGTCGGGCTTATTGTGATAATGGTTCTCAGTTTGGGCTTTGTGGCCTACGTTTCGCTAAACCCTCAAGTAATGACGGTCACGCAGCAGCAGTTCCTGACGAACACTCAGAATCAATACGTTACTCAGACGGTCACAAGCGTCAGTACGGTGACGAGCCTCGCGACCGTGACCACCTCCGCGAGCATGTTTACCGTGAGTACCGGGTATGGTTACATTGGCTCTGGATACTATAACTGTGGAACCTACGGGTGCACCCCTCCAAGTCTTGGGGCATATGGCAATCCGTGCCAGTCAACAAGGGGTAATAATACTGTTCAATGTTCAGGCTACCTCTCTGAGCCCACGGATGGTTGCATCGAACTCGCAATCCCGTACACGAACCCCGATCTCTTAGAATCTACCGCCTATCAATGGTACACGCTACGAAATGTCCCATCTACACTTCCGTCCCCAGGAACATGGGTCACTGTGACTGGCCAACTTTCTCAAGGCTACACCGCAGGGACAAACGGTGCTGCCTGCCCAGGCAACTACATCAACGTGAACTCAATATCGCCATAAACCTGACAGCCCCGCTATAGCGGTCGTGAACCTTGGATCGATTAACCTGCATCAGGTTAGGGTCCGATGGCGCATCGTCACTTTCTCGACTCTTTCAGGAGAATGGCGCATAGAACGATCAGTATGCTTTGACCAAGTAGAACTTGAACTGTACCAAGCGGAAACCATCCTGTAGACCAAGGTATGATTCTTCCTAGGAATATGTTGGGCATAGTTCTCGTGTCGATCAAAAGCAAGTTATCGACGATAGCAAGTACAATCAGCCCGACATTTGCCAGCTTAAAGAGCCTATCTGAAGCGACGAAAAAGCCTCCTAGGACGTACACTATCGTTGCGATGAGGAAGTAGGCGCCTATCGCGAAGAACGGGAAGACTGGATGAAAGACGACTTGGCTTGAAGGCGGAGGGGACGGTGGCCGGCTACCGGGTGGCCTGAACAGGAAAGAGAGACCTAGGGCGAGCGTAACATGACCATACGCCATAAGTAAAGCATCAAGCGCAACAATAACTCGCAGAAGTCTCGAGGCAGCCACTCAATACACACCGACTACAGCACGTAGTTAAATCGCGAATTAATAAGCCATTCCCAACTTTCGCAGTGGAAAAATATAGTTTTCCCGGAGATTCTCTCTCCAACCTCGACCAGAGGGCAACACGATCTCTTCGAACATGTTGGTAACCGCGTCTGATCTGCTTTTCAATCGGCACGTCCTTTCGCGAACTACATCTAAAGCCGAATCATTCTTCTAGGTCTGCACGGCTATTCAACCTTAGTTAGGATTACGTAAAGTGTGGGTCTTCGTATGACTAGGAAACTGTTCTGGGAAGACATGTATGCGAAGGAGTTCACCGCGAAGGTAACTTCAGCCGAAGGTAATCAAGTTGTGCTGGATCAGACTGCGTTCTACCCTCACGGCGGCGGCTTACTTGGCGATACTGGGTCGTTGAATGGGGTGAAGGTTGTGGACACCGTAAAGGGTAATGATGATTCCATCGTACACGTTTTAGAGTCGCCTCCAAGTTTCACTGTTGGGGCAGAGGTGCAAGGGAAACTCGACTGGGATAGGCGGTATAGGATCATGAGAATGCATACATCTGCACACCTCCTAAGCGCAATCTTCCATAAACAAACCCGCGCCCTCATCACCGGCAATCAAATACAACCCGACAAGTCCAGGCTTGATTTCAGCTTGGAAGACTTTGATAGAGAAAGAATGCTCACTTACTGTAGCCAAGCGAATGAAGCCATCACTAAGAATCCACCTGTGAAGACCTACTTCATGAAACGGGAAGAGGCGCTCAAGATCCCGGGCATAACGAAACTCGCCACGGCCGCGCCCCCAGATGTACAGGAACTCCGGATCGTGGAGATAGAAGGGTACGATATTCAAGCGGATGGAGGTGTCCACGTAAAGAGCTTGGGTGAGATTGTTAAGATAGATCCTCTGAAATTCGAGAACAAGGGCAAGAGTAATAGACGATTGTATTTCACTATTCCATGATCACCTCGTCGAGATGATCGAGGCTCGAACATAGCCTCGCTATGAAAGTGCGGCTAAGGGAATAGAGCGCGCCTCAAGACGATCTCAAGCGTGTTGTGATTCGAGAGCGTTGAACCTGCAAGCGTAATTTTACCATTAATCTCGACAACAGGGATCACGTACTTGTAACGTTCGTACATCTCTGGATTCTCTGAAATGTCTCTCGTCGATATGTCCAGAGGGCGTTCGGACGCGAGTTTCTTTAGAGTATCAATTACATGCTCACAGAGGTAGCAGCCTTCTTTCGTGTAGACAACTACTGTAGTCATCTTGTTCACTAGGATATGTGATCAAAGCATCTTTTGTCGAGTATCGTTCCGGAAAATAAGGAACAGAAAAAAAGTTTCGTTGGTCCGACCGTCAAGTGTCTTACTTGACGAGTTCGCCGGTTGCGAATCGTGGGCCAACGGTGTTGATCTTTACCTTCACCTTATCGCCAGGTTTGGTTTGTGGGACGAAGACTACGAAGCCTTCGATCCTTGCGACACCATCGCCGCGGCGACTGGTCTCCTTGATTTCAACTTCGTATTCTTTCCCTTCCTCGACTGGCTTATGGAAGGAGCGTTCATAGCTCATGCGTTTCACCTCGACTTTTCGTTCAGCTAGTTCGTCGGGAGAAAACTGGCGCGTCGGAACGTTTGATTACGTATAAGACGGTCGGCTTCAGCCCGTACACATAGCTTACTCACGGAATGATTGCTGGAGCCTAATAATCCTACCTAACTCATCGATGATTCATTGCACCCGCACTGTTGATGTGTTCTACAACTTGTACATTTTTGGAGCAACACTGCAATTTTTGAATCAGTCGATTTACGTAAGAAGGCTTTTATTGGCTGCGTAGCCTGTGGCGACGTTACCAACACTACCAGTATACTTTCTCACGGAGGTGAACAACGCTTGACAGAACAAAGAGCAGTAACAGAAAGGGCTCCTTCCACCCGAGGCAATATTCCCACCAACACGGTCCTCATTGGCCAAAAACCACTCATGGCCTATGCTACCGCTATCGTGATGCAAATCAACAGTGGCAGCAAGGAACTTTCCGTAAAGGCGCGCGGCCGCGTCATTTCTAAGGCGGTTGATGTGGTTGAGGTCTGCCGCAGACGCTTCTTCGAGGGTAAACTCGAAATTAAGGACGTAAGCATCGGGACTGAGGTGCTAGGTGAAGAGGGCCAAACGAGAAACGTCTCCACGATTGAAATTAAGCTCGCGAAGAAGGCTTAGACGGTTTAATCGTGGACGTCTAAATTCTTTTTTTCTTGACTTTATTTTTGAAGTTCGGATCGGATCGCTTCGAAATAGTCTAGTGATTCTGGGTTACTTAGCGCGTTCCGATTTAGGGTAGGTTTACCGTTGATGATGTTCCTTACGGCGCTCTCCACTTTCTTCATGTTAAACGTGTAAGGGATCGCTGGGGCCTCGAGTATGACCGCCGGCACGTGCCGTGGTGAAGCGTTCTCGCGCAGAGCTTTTCTGATCCTGGCCTTCAAGTCCTCGTTTAGGCGATAGCCCGGTGATAGTTGAATGAAGAGTATGACGCGTTGATCGTCTTTCCAGTTCTGTCCAATTACAAGGCTGTCGGCAATTTCGGGGAACTTTTCGACGGTGCTGTAGATCTCCGCGGTGCCGATCCTGACGCCTGATGGTTTTAAGACACTGTCTGAACGGCCGAGAAATGTTATTCCTCCCGTATCGCTGTGGATTACTATGTAATCGCCGTGTCTCCAAACGTTCTTTCCTGAGGCCGTGTAGTAGTTGAAGTAGGCTTCCTTGTACTTTTCATAGTTCTGGTCGTTCCAGAAGTAGAGGGGCATTGAAGGTGATGGAGCTTCGCAAACGAGCTCACCCTCTATGTCGAATACCGGGTTACCACGGTCATCGTAGGCTTCGACTTTCATGCCCAGGCCTGGACCCTGGAGTTCACCAGCGTAGACTGGGAGCGTGGGGCTACCTCCGGCGAAGCAACCGTTGATGTCTGTTCCACCTGAAATTGAGTTGAAGTGTAAGTCCTGTTTAATTTCGTTGTATACCCACTCAAACCCTTCGGGGGACAGAGGCGAGCCTGTCTGTGAGATTTCTCTCAACGAGGAAAGGTCGAATGTTCGCCCGGGTTTAGCGTTTATGCTTCGAAGATAGTTGATGTAGCTCGCACTGCAACCAAAGATGGTTATCTTTTCCTCTTGAGTTAACTGCCACATTCTTCCCCAGTCCGGATAATTCGGGTTGCCATCGTACAGGACTATGGTCGGCCCGATCGCTAAGGAACTTATGAGCCAGTTCCACATCATCCAGCTCGGGGAAGATATGTACGTAATCTTGTCGCTACGGTTGAGGTCGGCGTGAAGTAGCAGTTCCTTGAGATGGTTGAGCAGAACACCTGCTCCTTGAACCATGCACTTTGGTTTGCCGGTGGTGCCGGAAGAGAACATTATGTAAACAGGATGGTCGAAGGGCAGTTGTTCAAATTGAATCCCAGTTGGCTTGGTCGCGGAGAGGAAATGATCGAAAGGCACCGCTTGGGGTATTTGGTCGACGCTTGATTCATTACCTACATAGGACGCGACCACTACTTTTTCGATTGACGGGATTCCGTCGGCAACTTTCCGTGCGTTCGAAAGAGTGTCGAAGATTTGATTCTTGTAGAAGTACCCGTCGGCGGTGAAGAGAACCTTTGGTTCGATTTGATCGAAACGGTTCAAAACCGCCGTGGGCCCCAGCTCTGCACCACACGATGTCCATAGTGCGCCTAGGCTCGTAGTTGCGAGCATGGCAATTGTGGTTTGAGCAATATTCGGCATGTAAGCACATACGCGGTCCCCGGGCCGGACTCCCATCTCGCGTAGCGAGACCGCCAACCGCGCTACACGATCATAGAGTTCTCCGTAAGTAACCCGGTCAGTCTTTCGATACTCTCCCCAAAATATGAAAGCTACCCGATCATCCCTATGCCGCAGCAGGTTCTCTGCGAAATTCAGACGTGCGCCAACAAACCATTTGGCACCGGGAAACTTGGCAAGGTCGTCAACGACTTGATCGTATCTCCGAGACGATCTAATGCCTGCATATTCCCACATTGCAGCCCAGAAGTCTGGAATCGCCTGGACTGACCATTTGTGAAGTTCCCGATAAGATTCGAGCTTTACCCCGTATCTCTTGTTCACGAACTGGATGAAAGCGACCATATTTGACTGATTGACACGTTCTAGCGAAGGAGTCCAGAGTAATTGTCCCAAGAGACATCCCTCCACAGCTTTGAGGATCTTACCAACCTAGAGAGTTAGGCTATTGCACCCCAGTGTTAGTCTTCGTTATCACTCAACCAAGGTTTAAATGGTGGTGTGGCTCACGCCTTACACGAACGGAAACCGTGCGGACGATAAAGAAGTTCTGCACAGCGAAACTAGAACGCGGTTATCCCCGAAACGTGGAAGCTTAGCTGTTCTGTTTTCTGAAAGCGGTTTGCGTAGGAAATAAGAAACTAGAATGCAAAAATTTGAAGAACTCCCGATAGCGGGAGAAATAATTGAGAGCCTGAAAGAATTTGGTTTTCGGGAAATGTTCCCAATTCAGGCTGCCGCAATCCTTCCCCTACTAAATGGTAGGGATGTGATTGGACAGGCGAAAACTGGTACAGGCAAGACCGCAGCCTTCGGGATACCCATGGTTCAGGGCATCGATAGGTCACTAGATGCGGTTCAAGGCCTTGTTCTGGTTCCCACAAGGGAACTGGCAGTTCAAGTTGCATCCGACCTCAATAGGTATGGAAAGCATCTTTCGGTAAGATCGCTCGCCGTCTACGGCGGCCAACCGATTTACGGCCAGATGGAAGCACTCCAAAGAACGATTCACATCGTAGTTGGGACTCCGGGTAGGATAATCGACCATCTCCGAAGGGGAACTCTACTCCTCGACAAAGCGAGCTTCGTTGTTCTGGATGAAGCCGACCGCATGCTCGACATGGGCTTTATAGAAGATATCGAGTTCATCCTAGGCCGAACAGCTCCAGACAGACAGACTGCAATGTTCTCGGCAACCATGCCAGATGAGATCCTCTCCCTGGCCTCCAGGAACATGTACAACCCTGAGAAGATTTTGGTCAGCAGGGACGAAATTGCAGTTGAGGAGATCGAACAACTCTACCGACAGGTGGACCCAGAGCGCAAGTTTCAGGCCCTGTGCGACATTATGAACCAAAAGTCGGTCGATCGGGCTTTGATCTTCTGTTCAACGAAGATCGGAGCAGATCGCCTTGGGTACAAGCTTAGCAGATTACGAAGAGACGTGGCTGTAATACATGGCGACCTCACCCAACCTCAACGTGAAAGGGCCTTAGAGAACTTCCGTAGAGGCCGAGTTCGATTCCTAGTAGCCACTGATGTTGCATCACGCGGCCTGGATATCAAGGATATAACTCATGTTGTAAACTACGACGTGCCCAGCGATCCGTTGCTTTACTTCCATAGAATAGGCAGGACAGGACGCGCAGGGGCAAGTGGCGTCGCAGTAACCTTAGTCTCTCGCCGCGAAATGATGGACCTAAGACGCATCCAGAGCATGACGAATACTAGGATGCATGAGCTACCGGAACAATGGAACCGTGGACCAGTAGGAAACACATCGCCAGAGTTCCATCGAGTTCCATTTGCTCATACAGCCCAGTAAAGCTAACATTGAATAGACACACTATCAACTTGAAACTCTGAGAGTGAAAAATACGCCAAGACAAATCAGAAACAGAAACGTTCGCACAGAGATGAAAACCTTAGAGTGCTTACGCTGCCACAGAATGGTCAGACTGGACGAATACAAATCCCACTTGGCAACCTGTGGCGTCGCCCAGCAACCCACTCCGACCCCCCCTACACCCGAAGTGCCCCCAACAAAGCAGGAAACCTAGAAACACCTGTTCCTCTCTCAACGTAGATACTCTGTCTCAACCTCCTCGTAGCCCAAGGTAGTCTGAAGCTCCTCTAATCGTTATGATTAGGGTAGCGCTGGTCGTTGCAGCACGCAAGCTGTTCTTCAATTTCCAGCTCTTGAGTTGTGTTGCGAGAAAAACCACTGCGAACGAGTCTCCTGCCCCAGTCGAATCTTCTACGGAGGTTGGGATCGTTGGTTGGTTGCAATCTCGGCTTGAACTCGCGTAGGTACGTCTTTCTAAGCTTGACTTTCGTCTAAGGGAGAACTGTCTGAAGACAACCCACTACTCATAATATGTCTAATGAGCAGAGGATAGTAGGCGGATGCCATGGGGGTTCGAGTTGGGTTCACTAAAAGAGTTGGGCGAGCTTGAGATAATTCGAATAATAGAACGTTTTCTCGGTACGGATCCGCGAACTGTTGTTGGATTCGGGGATGATGTTTCTGCAGTTAGGCTTGCGAAACATCAGGTCGCTGTGCTGAAGACCGACATGTTAGTTGGCAGCACGGACGTTCCACCTGGAATGAGTATGAGGCAGACCGCTCGAAAGGCGGTGGTGGCAAATGTTAGTGATCTGGCAGCAAAGGGAGCTCGGCCTATTGCGGGACTTGTTGCTCTCGGGTTACCTTCGACGCTTACGAAGAAGGATGTGATGGAGATTGCTGCTGGGTTGGGTGGGTGTGCTAAGGAATATGGATTCCCACTCGTCGGCGGCGACACTAATGAATCAAACGATCTCGTGATATCGATCGCTTTGTTCGCTGTTATGGACGAGCGACGGATGGTTCTCCGTTCTGGTGCGAGAGTCGGTGACATAGTCGCCGTCACAGGCGACTTCGGAGATGCGTCGGCCGGGTTGAAAGCGCTACTGGAGAAGAGAGTTCGGCCTGACAGGTTGCCCCACGCCTTGGCTAAAGCGGTCTACCATCCTCGAGCCGAATTAGAGTTAGGCCTAAGGCTTGCCTCTTCAGGAGTGCTCAGTGCGTCAATAGACTCAAGCGACGGCCTAGCTTGGAGCCTCCACGAATTATCGAAGATGAGTAAGGTAGGAATACAGGTTCAATACGTACCAATCAGCAAAGCCGCGAAGCACTTCGCGCTCAGTTACGGATACAACGCTGCTGATCTAGCACTATATGGGGGAGAAGAGTACAACCTCATAGTCACTGTTAGACCCAGCCAGCTTCGAGTTGCGCAAAGGGCGGTACGTGGAAGGTTGAAACCGATCGGCGTTGTAACTCCAAGACCTCGCGGTGTACGCCTCGTGAAGGACCAGCATGAAGTCAAGATAGCGATGAAAGGTTGGGAGCACTTTCGACGGTGGAAATAAGTTAGAAAGTTCACAGAGGAAGATCGAGACAGCGCTATGACGAAGTTCAGAGTACCGTATTACGAACAAAGCTCGGAGTTCAGTTGTGGACCCGCTTGCGTCGTAATGGTGATGAAGCATTTCGAACCACGCTTGAAAATTGGGAGAGGTCTAGAGTTCGAGATCTGGCGTCAATGCAACATGATCGGCGTAAAGGGTGCCGACCCCTATGGACTGTCTGTTCCATTGATCGACGCGGGATACGAAGTAAGCCTACTAACTCAGCGCAGGAAAGTAGTCGACTCGGCACGCTGGAGGAAAAGATTACCCCGACACTTCTCGGCCGACGACATCGAACTTAGCCTATTTGGAATGAGACAGAACCAGAAGCGAGCTCTCCGTAGGCATCTTCAGGTCAAATTTAAACGCCCTGTAGTTGGCGATGTCGTGCGAGGGATTAGGGAGAACCTCGTTCCTATAGCCCTCGTACACATGGGCGTTGTGCATTCATTGAATGTCCCGCATTGGGTAGTCGTTACTGACGCTGACGCGAGCTCTGTCGTCTTCAATGATCCCTATCCACCAAAAGGACATAAAGGGTTAAGATTGCCCCACGCTAAATTCCAAAAAATACTTGATGACATCGGCACAAGGATAGGGTTTAGCCCTTCAATTCTTTTCGTTAGCCGCAAATGACTCCCCCCGAGATGATTTGAGTAGAATCACCTTCGGAAATCAGCAGTGAGGCTAAAACCCCCCCCAAAACCCCCGGAGGCTTAGTGGGAACAATTGGATTTGACCGTTCGACTTGCAGGCGAGTCAGGCGATGGAGTCATCCTTGCGGGGGAGGTTTTGACATACGCCATCTCTCGCATGGGTATGAAGGTCTTCACGTTCAGAGCATATCCTTCCTCCGTTCGCGGAGGTCAATGTATGTATCAGATTCGAGCGAGTGATTGGCATGCCTATTCTCAAGGAGATACATTGGATTTGCTTGTGGCATTCGACACCGAGGCTGTTTCGTCTAACGTAAAGGACCTGAAACCTGAAGGAGAGGCGATATTCGACCAAGATCGAACCCCAACAAACTCCCCGTCCCTACCAAAGCGCGCGTTCGGCGCGCCATTCACATCAATCGCCAGAAACGAGCTTAAATTCCCCAAAGCTAGAAACATGATTATCGCTGGATACGCTGCCGGAACCATCGGAGTCTCCGAAACGATCCTGAACGAGGTCCTGAGGGGAAAATTAGGATCACGCGGAGACGCCATTCTTGACAAGAACATTTCAGCAACCCGGATAGGGTTTAGCCTCGTCCCAAAGGAAACAATCCGAGCTATGCCGACTGGAGAGGCGAATAAGATCATATTATCCGGGAATCAAGCGATTGCACTCGGCGCGGTTGCAGCTGGCTGTCGATTTTACGGGGGCTACCCAATTACGCCAGCTAGCGACATCTTCGAATCGCTAGTAGAGCTTCTACCCGGAGTTGGTGGACGCGTTTTCCAGGGTGAGGATGAGATGGCGTCGATCGGCGCCGCGATAGGCGCCTCCTACGCGGGAATAAAATCCATGACAGCAACCTCCGGCCCTGGCTTCTCATTAATGACTGAGATGATAGGAATGGCGTCGATGGCAGAGATCCCCGTCGTAATTGTCGACGCACAAAGAGGTGGCCCCTCAACCGGATTACCGACAAAGACCGAGCAATCGGATCTTAACCATGCACTCTTCGGCGGGCACGGCGATGTGCCTAGGATAGTGATTGCGCCTGGAACTGTCGAAGACTGCTTCTACCAGACAATCCGAGCGTTTAACTTGGCAGAGCAGTACCAACTCCCAGTCATCCTATTAACGGACCAATCGCTCGCTCAATGCACAGAGGGTGTGCCCCTACCGAACATTGATAGCTTGCAAATTGTCAACCGCGAAAAGGCCAACCTGGGCGGTGACGAAGACAAGTTTCGGCGATATGCAGTCACGGATAACGGAATATCTCCGATCTCAACCCCGGGTGAAGCCCGAGGCGAATACGTGGCTGAGAGCGCAGAACATGACGAACGGGGTCGAGTCAACTTCACTACCGATGCTCACTCTCAAATGACGGCGAAAAGATTCAGAAAATTAGAGACGGCTGAAAGGGAACTTGCAGACGACCCCCTCAACGTCACGGAAGTCGACGACCATGAGGCGAAGCTTGCCGTGATGGGGTGGGGTTCAACCCAGGGAGCAATCCATGAAGCGGTTCTCAAGGCGAAAAAGAAAGCTATTCGAGTCAAATGGTTGCAATGCAAAATGCTTAGCCCACTTCCCAGAAAGATGATAAGCACCTTCCTCGAAGGAGTAGATCACGTCGTGGTCCCTGAACTGAATTATACTTCGCAATTCGCGAATTTATTGCGTATGAATTTCGCGATCGAACCAATTCCCATAACAAAGACAGAAGGCATGCCCTTCATGCCAAGTGAGATATTGCGAAAAATAGAGGAGCTGGCATAGGTTGACGACGCCACCAGTCGGCGAATACAGGTCCGATTATAACCCTAGCTGGTGTCCAGCCTGCGGAGACTATGGAGTTCTCAAATCAATCGACATGGCGTTCCAGGAACTTGCGTTGCTCCCCGAACAGGTAGTGGTTGTCTCAGGAATCGGATGTAACGGACGATTCCCACATGGCTTCAGAACATACGGTTTTCACACTCTTCATGGAAGGGTGCTCCCTATAGCCCAGGGAATCAACATGGCAAAGCCTCGACTGAACATAGTCGGCATATCTGGAGATGGAGACGCGTTCGCCATAGGCGGAGGTCACGTTCCGCATGCAGCAAGGAGAAACCCAGACCTAGCGTACATCGTACTCGATAATGGAATCTTTGCACAGACGAAAGGCCAGCCATCCCCCACGACCGCTCTAGGCTTCAGAACGAAGGTGACCCCAACCGGAAACCAAGACGACCCACTAGACATTAGCCAACTCGCGCTCGCATATCATGTCTCATTTCTTGCAAGAGGCTTCCCCGGCAAACCAAACCACCTAGCACATCTCATCGCAGAAGGCATCAAACACAAAGGTTTCGCTCTCATACACGTCTTGAACCCATGTCCCACATTTCACGACACTTGGAAAGAGTACTCTGCGAAATTATCTGAGATAGGCCCAGAACACGACCCTACAGACCTCGAAGCAGCCTGGAAATTGGTTGAGAGGCAAGACAAAATCCCCATAGGCGTCATCATCAAACAAGACCGGCCCACGCAAGAAGACCGAGCAAGAATCCCACCCGGCTCGAACTCGGACATAAAGAGCATATTCGCCTCGTTCCGATAATCTGTACAGCTTCAGCTAGGCAGCAGACATGACCTTAGTGTATGCCTGCATAGCCCCACATGGCAGTGAAGCGATTGAGCAACTTGCCTCTAAAGCCGCGGCGAATAAGTTCCGAAAAACACGAGATGGACTACGTAGGCTTGCTTCAGACGTGGGAAAAGCAAGGCCAGACACGATTGTAATAGCGACTCCACACAACATTAGATTGTATGGTAAAATCGGCATCGTACTCTCCGAAAATTCCACAGGGACCCTGCAGGCATCCCCGAAAGACAAGAGAACGGTCAGCCTCAAAGCCAAATGTGATGTGAAATTCGCGAAGGAACTGCTTGAACGGTCGGCTAGAAGACGTCTGCCCGTTGTTGGCGCGCATTATGGAACCACCGAAGGGATCGCCTCGGACATGCCTATGGATTGGGGCACTTTGATTCCTCTATGGTTTATGATGCCCCGATGCAGAAAAAGACCCAGAATTGTCATAGTAACCCCATCGCGCGAGCTACCCTTATCGAGGAACTTTCAATTTGGCCAAATGATTGCGGAACAAGCAGAAACCGAGCGTGGAAAGAGAGTAGTGTTTGTTGCAAGCGCTGACCAAGCACACGCGCACAAACACGCTGGACCATACGGTTTCAGCAGACAGGCGAAGAACTACGACAGAATGGTCTTAAGTGCCTTGAATCGGAACCAAATCAGCTCGATCATGAGTTTCAAGCAGACTTTAGTTAAGGGAGCAAAGCCCGACAGCCTTTGGCAAATGGCCGTTCTCGCAGGAATCGCGGAGAGAATTAAGCTGAGAGCGGAAGTTGTATCTTATGATGTTCCGACTTATTTCGGCATGATCTGCGCAAGTCTCCAAAGAGTATATTGAATTCGCTAATGACTTAGGCCTCGCGAACCCAACCACCCTCTTCGTCCCGTCGCAGATGGCTGGCAACACTGTATGTCAACACTGGAAAGCAGCCACAAGCCATTTCCTCAATGCTCCCTTCCCGTTCACTAACGAAAAATCCATCTAGAGTAGATTGATGTTGCTAGAAAGACCCAAGCTCTTCGGTAATCTGACCACTCAAGTCATTAGAGCCGGCACGTGTACGTTCTGCGGAGCCTGCATGGCTGCCTGCCCAATGAATCTTCTTTGGCCCGCCGGAGAACAACCAACACTCGTCGGAGCCTGTGCACTCTGCGAGATCTGCTACTACCAATGCCCCAACGTCGAATTCTCGAAAGAAGACGTTGAAATGTTCCTACACAACCGGACCAGTCGCCCCGACGAACCCTTTGGAATCTCTCGTGGAACCTTCGTCGGCAAGGCAACCAGAAAAGAAATTCAAAGCCAAGCGCAAGATGGAGGCGTTGTTACGGCACTCCTCGCATACGCATTGGAGAGCAAGATGATCGATGCCGCAGTTGTAACGGGACGAGATTCGAAGTGGAAGTCGAAACCAGAGGTTGCGACGAAGTATAGTGACCTGGTAAAGAATGCTGGAACAAAGTACACCCCCAGCCCAACACTACTCGGTGTGCGATCAGCCATAGATGAGTACATGAAAACCAAAATCGGCCTCGTAGGGACACCATGCCAAATTAGAGCTGTGAGAAGAATTCAGACCTCACCCTTGGGCCATAGTCGACTAGCTCAAGCTATGACACTATCCATAGGCTTGTTCTGCATGGAAAGCTACGCCTACGACAAACTCATTGACGCCTATGTCACTAGCAAAGGAATCGACCCGACTACGGTCACTAGAATGGGAATCAAGAAAGGATCCTTCATAGCGTGGTCGGGAGAGAACGAGCTCTTACATGTACCCTTGAAAGAGGTAGATGCGTTCGTAAGAAATAGTTGCAAACAATGCGACGATTTCACCGCAGAATATGCAGACATCTCAGTTGGCGGTATAGGCTGTCCAACCGGCTACTCCACTGTCATCGCAAGAACAGAAAAGGGATTCGAACTACTGAAGAACGCCGAGAAAGCCGGCTTCCTAGAGCTACGCGAACTGAAGCCCGAAGAGAAAGGATACATCAAGGTAACAAACATGTCCCAAGCTAAGCGCCTGAGAAAAGCAATCAAACCAATCTAACAGACATCCGCCAGAACGATCCACGTATTTTGATGAGTCTAGTTCCCGACTTAAATCAGAGCCTCGCGATGACATACCGGAGGCTGGGCAGTTGTCTCAACTAGATTTCAAACTCGACCCTGGCTTGAAGCTGGGTCCCGTATGCCTGCGAGTAAATGACTTGGAATTGATGCTCTCGTTCTACGAGAAGGAATGCGGACTCAAAGTAATCCAACGTGATGGAAGCTTCACGGCGCTCGTTTGCGGACAATCCAAAGAACCAATTCTCATTCTAGACCATGATGAGAAGGCGTTGAAACGTCCCGCAGACGCAGCTGGCCTATATCATTACGCCCTCCTTGTCCCCGACCGAAAGAGCCTAGCCGCCACGTACCTCTCGCTTGGAAACAATGGCGTAGTCTTCGACGGTTACGCGGATCACAATGTTAGCGAGGCGCTCTACCTGAGTGACCCCGAAGGCAACGGAATCGAAATCTACTCGGATAGACCGAGAAACAATTGGAAATTCGACGAGGGAGAGGTTCAGATGGCAACCCAACCCTTGGACTTAGAGTCGCTTATCAAAGAACTCCCGAAGGGGGGCAGTGATAAGTTGACTGGAATCGTTCAGGGAACTTGTGTCGGCCATGTGCACCTGAAGGTCACTGACCTGCAGACATCGATAACATTCTACAGGAATATTTTGGGGCTTGAATTGACGAGCTATTTGGGGTCCGCAGCTTTCCTTTCAGTTGGAGGCTACCATCACCACATTGGCATGAACACATGGGAGAGCCTCGGAGGACCAAGAGCGCAGAAATCTTGGCTAGGCATGGAATACTTCGTTCTCAACATTCCTCAAGCAAACCTGAACGAACTCTCGTCTAGGCTCGGTGGAAATTTGAGTTCACAGAGCGACGGACCCGGTAAACTCTTCGTCTCGGATCCTGATGACATTAATTTAATTTTCAGCGCATTCTGATCTTTGAGCGCTTACTCTCTGACCACAAAGCATGATTCTCTGCACCCGAAGAGCGAGTACCGTCTGGCCGCAATGAAATTGTAGACTCTGTCTGCCAATGACGTGCTGAATAGACTGCATACGAGTTTGAAGGGTGCGAGAAGTTTGCATACTTCTGTGATTGCAGCCGGACCGCTAACTAGCGAATCGTCCCGTCGGATCAGATGCATTCGACCTTGAAATTCTCGATCGCTCATCCCGTATTTTCTCCGTACCCCAAGACCGAGTTCTTGGAATGGCGTGTATTCGATCGTGCGGCTGCGATCAATTAGGTTGAGGAACCGAACGGCGCCGGTGCAGAGGTTGCAGATACCATCGTAAACCACGCGCGGTTTTTGGATCAAATTGAACTCTTGACCTGGACCGACTTTGAGATTCAGTTGCTCTTGTTTATGCTCGCGTAAAGCAAGTCACCAACGTTCATGGGTGGGGGGGTGTAGAGATGAACAAACTTGCATTCATCACAGTAAGTTCTTCGACATTCAGCACAGAAGCCTGTTGGCCGTTTTCCACTTCCGCATGAACAGGTTTGCATACTCATGAAAACTCTACACTCCTGCTCCGAATTTGATTCGTTATCAGCGCTGTGCACAGAGACGACGAATTATTCTTTGCCTCACATACCCTCCCTATTTGAGATTATTCGAACCGGTGAGCAATTTGACCGGCCCGCAAAGTTCATGGGGGCAGGTGGTGGCTTTCGCAGTACAATTATATACCGTCCTGTGCCTCGTTTTGACTCATGTCTCAGAATCCGGTTATAATGGAGATCGCTGAGAAGTATAAGCCGCTATGGGCATTGGATAGTGTGAGCGCGCTCCTGGAGTGGGACATGGAAACCTACATGCCACTCGGGTCTTCGGCTCAGAGAGGCTTTGCACTCGCTCAAACCCAGTTGATAAGGCAAGAGCGCATGACGCAGTTAGTTGATTTGGCTGCAAGAGCCGAAAAGTTAGTGGGCCTTAATGACTTTGAAAAGGGCTTTGTAAGAGTGCTGAAGCGTGATTTAGATTATTACATGAAGATCCCTCCAAAACTCTTGGAAGACATCATCAGAACAGCGACCGAAGGCACCGTTGTCTGGAGAGAGGCTAGAAAGAAGTCGGACTTTTCAATGTTCCAACCCTACCTCAAGAAAATGGTTGGATTGAAGAGACAGGAGGCAGAGAAACTTGGCTACACGGGACACCCGTATAATGCGTTAATGGATAGGTACGAGGAAGGAGTCACCACGAACGATGTGGACAGAATATTTTCTCCGATGGCTTCCTCGTTGAAGGGAATACTTGACAAGGTCCTGTCAGCCGGCAAATTCCCACGTACCCACCCCCTTGAAGAAATCGCTTATGACGAAAACGCGATGAAACGAGTGAACGAAAATGTGCTGAAGTTAATGCAAATGCCGGAGAAGACGTTCAGAATGGACGTTTCCACTCACCCATTCACGACGAGCATGTCCATAGAGGACGTGAGGATAACGACACGGTACGAGGGGAAGGACTTCAAGGCTTCCCTCTACTCGACCATTCATGAATCTGGGCATGCGATTTACGACCTGCAGATTGACCCATCACTCGACTACACCCCTCTATCCAGGGCTGTTTCATTGGGCGTCCACGAGTCCCAGTCCAGGTTCTGGGAAAACTTCATCGGAAGAAGCAAGGATTTCATAAATCTGGTTTACCCCAGCCTGAAAGCGAACCTCCCATTCGTCGCTCCGTACAGCGCGGACGAAGTTTACCGGTATGCGAACTCAGTAAAACCTAGCCTAATTCGGGTCGACGCCGACGAATTGACCTACAACTTTCACATAATGCTCAGGTACGAGTTGGAGAAGAAACTGATCGGCGGAGAAATCGAAGTTTCCGAAGCTCCCTCAATGTGGAATGATCTGATGGAAAAGTATCTCGGTGTGCGGCCTCAGAACGATGCTGACGGTATACTTCAAGACGTGCATTGGAGCGGAGGAATGATCGGCTACTTCGCCACCTACTCGCTTGGCAACATCATAGCTGGAATGTTCTACAACCGCATTCGCAAGGATATGGACCTGAAGGCGACGATCGCGAAAGGCGAGCTTGGGAAAGTTAAGGACTGGTTGAAAGAGAAATTCCACAAATACGGCGCAATCTACCCTCCGAAGGAGTTGCAGAGAAGATTGTTTGGCGAGGAATACAACCCGCAATGGCTGATCAATTATCTGCAGGAAAAATACTTGGCATAACTCGGCTTATTCCAATGTAAGACCGGGGCTCGCTTCTCCATACCGATTACCTACCTCGCTTGCGTAGCAGGATAAAGCTTAGAGGAGATCAATGTGAGGGACGTTCCGAAAAGATGCGGCTGGGCGAGGAATGATCCTCTGCTTCAGGAGTATCATGACAAGGAGTGGGGCGTTCCTGTGCATGATGATCTGAAACTGTTCGAGTTTCTCATACTCGAAGGTGCACAAGCGGGACTTAGCTGGTTGACTATACTTAGGAAACGAGAGGCGTTCCGATCTGCCTTCGACGGCTTCGATCCAAGGAAGATTGCTAGATATTCAAGCTCGGACGTCAGGCATCTGCTAACCAACAGGGCGATCATCCGTAACCGCCTCAAAGTAAATGCTGCAATAACTAACGCCCGCCAATTCCTTGCCGTAGAGAACGAATTCGGAAGCTTCGACAACTACGTTTGGAGCTTTGTTGGCGGCAGCCCGATTGAACACCGGTTCCGGTCGTTGTCGGCCGTTCCGACGAAGACTAGAGAGTCTGATACAATGAGCTCCGATATGCGACGCCGAGGATTCAAGTTCACTGGCTCAACAATTTGCTACTCGTTCATGCAAGCTGTTGGAATGGTGAACGACCACACTACCAACTGTTTCAGGAACAGTCAGTTGAAATCATCCGAAAAGCCTCGGCGAGGATGTTAACTGCAGTTTGTCAAATGAAGTACGAGAGGAGGACCAGAACGAGAGGTAGATACGGTTAGCGGGTCTCCGATCAATGGACTCAGCATCCAACACGTCCCCTCTATTCTGAACGGCTTCAGAATATTGGATTTTTTTCTATCCTTGAGTTTCATTCTCAGAAGCATCTTAGTTGAAATAATAAGTGCAACCAAAAAGTTGCGTATATTGAATAAATTCTTATATACATAGCAAGGCATTTTTGATTGAAAGGTGAAACTTGTGCCATTCTTCCTACCTATCCTCGGTGGTCTTTTGGCTGCAGGGGTAGTTGGCGGAGCTGTTGGACTTGGAGTCGGAGCTGCTGCTGGCTACTATTGGGGCAGAGGGAGCGGACCAATGTACTACCAGATGCCGGGTGCGAATTACGCGCCCTACTCCTATGCGGCGCCTCAATTCTACTCCTATGCAGCGCCTCAATTCTCTGCAGGACGCGTTTGCCCCCACTGCGGCGCAGCATTTTAGATACAACCGAGTATACACCGTAAATTTTCCTCCCTTTTTCTTCCGGGACCGCTCTTCGTCATTTCGTCCTTACGGAATTAACCGGCCGTTAATCGGGCGACTGTTCTCAGGCTGGAATACGAACAAGTCACCAATTGTGTGGCACACCATACCCTTCACTCATCCAGCTGGTGTCAGGCGTTCGCGTTGCATAGACGGCTAGGGCGAGGGCCCAGAGTTCGTCGTCGTGGGTTCCGTCTGCGTGCGAGAATTGAATCTGGCCGGCTTTGGTGAGTTCGAAGCGTTCTACGTTGATCTGGGCGATGAGGTCCTGGTCCATGTAGAGGCCGAGGTGTTCCGTTTCCATCATCTGCTTCATGTAACCAAGAATTTCCTGTTTCGAGGGGACGGTTAGCATGACGCCTTCGATTTTGCTTTTGATGTGAACGTTCTGCATTTCCTCGGTGATGTATTCGGACATTAGGACATTAGGCTTAAGTGACGCAATCAAGAGGCCTGAGGATGACATTGAAACCCTTCCAATGCCCCGAATGCAAAGCGATCATTACAAAGGAAGAGAACGCTAAGCACGTTAGGGGTCGGTTGGTTTGTGTCTGGTGCGCGAGGAAACTCAATCGAGCCTAGACGCCGAATACAAGTGACTCTTCCCATATCTGCAAGCTAAACCGTGAATCTCATTAGCGATCTCTTCATTGTCAATGATCCAGACACTCTGCGTACTCCGATCAGCAATAATCGCATGGGTCCTCAGTATTTCGTGGAGAGCACGATAGAACGCTCTCCTCTTCGCTACACTATCCACCGGTATATCGTAATCAACCACCCAAAGCAAACCGGCCATCGGTCACACCTGTGACAATGATAACGCCAGAAACAAATAAACATGTCGCACGTGTGACATTGACAACCGACGCCATGCAGAAGCTCGCATGCGGAGTGCTGCTTCCTTCGGAAGGTGTGGGCAAGGTGCTACGCACTTTTCCCCCACCCACTTCGCGGTTCCCTACCCCCTTAACTAAACCTCTCACTCTTTATGGAAAAACTAGATTAAGGCTAGAAGAATCAAGGTTTGATTGATCTTGTCAGTTTTGAGATCAGTCGTGGATCTCCGACTACGTTGAAAGGGTACTCGGCACTTGCAGATCGCATGGAGTTCGAGTGCTCTCAATACAAATGTCGCGGACCAAGAAGGGCCAGCATTACTATGTTGACATTCGACCATCGGTCTCACCTGAGAAGGCGAATCGTTTACAGTGGTTGTTGGGCGATGATTGTTACAGTGCTCTCGGTGGCTACTTGTCCAAGTACACGGAAAGGCTTCCACCTGTACGCCGAGATTACCCCTCCAATTCACGCGGAGTTAGCTTGGCGTTTACAGTTCCTGCTAGGTGACGACTGCAGACGAGTCAGCTTGAATAGGGCTCGTTGGAGAGCGGGTTTCAGCGGATGGAACAAGCTTTTCGAGCGGGCAAACATGAAACTTAGAAGAATCTACAATTGCGAACCAAACGGGCAAAATGTTAAAGCCTGCAGATGACCGCGTGCAGATCCATGCCGGATTTGTATATCATCAACATCAAACCCAGACATTGGGAGATATGTCGGAAGGACACTATTTTCGGAATACCGCGCGGGGCACCTACGCCCTTTAGGGCTGAAGGGCGGTGGAAGAAAGGTGACATCTGTCTGGTTCGCGGAACGGCTCCCAATTACGGAATTAAGGCGATCTGGTACTTAGATTCGGAAAAACGCATCAAATCGAGGGCCGAAAATCCCTGGAAAGACTTTGATTGTGAGTGGCTAGTGCAGCTAAGGCCACTCGTGGAATTCAAAACTCGTTTTTCGGAGGAATTTGAAACAAAACGAAAGTACTCCCCCAAAGTGGATATGTTCGCGTCCAGGTTTTATCGATCCATTTCATCCAGGACAATTGTACTGGGAAACGATCCAAGCAGTAGGCGAACACAAGTACCGATACTCTTCGAGTGGCGAAGTGAGAGTCCCCGAGCTTCTGTTGAACTTCCCGATCATGAGAATCAAAAGGAATGCTGGTTGGCTTGAGAATCCAGATAGCCCAAGGGGAAAGACGGCGCTCGCGCAAAACGACAAGTTCTTCGGGACTGACGAATGGAGACAGGTGTGGCCAAACGGCGACCTTGCGGATTTCTACATGCGGCGCGTCATGGGCTTCGGCTACAGAAACGTTCTCTACACGGTGGTCAGCGAGATCAAATACAATGTGCCGATCTACTACCTGATGCTCTTCGTTTGGCAGACCAAAGCTCAGGAAGTCCTTCCAGGGATTGCGAGAAACTTAGAGAAGTGGAGAAGAGAAGATTACATTCGTGACTACTACAAGGTTCATGATCTGACAAAATGGGTATAGCCAGAATCAATACAGTTTCATCATTCTCTCTTAATCCCGATCTCATTTTCATCGATCACTGACTCCTAGCGTTACAATGACTTCGGAACTTATCCGGTAGCATTGTTTACGGCATGAAGGTTGATGTTGTGACGGATGATAACGGCTACTGGAAGATAGCCCTCTAACCTACTTTACCACCGGTAACAGGGCCATATAACCCACATTTTTTCGGGTAACGTGAAGTCTGCGGTTGATGGCTCAGAAACTTCTCGTTGTGAAATTGCGGTTGATGACATACATACACACGGTCGCCAAACCATCAACAAGAAGCGTCTAGAACAGCTTGTCCTTGTCCATGAGCACCTCATCCTCCGAATACCTCTGGCCATACATCTTCCTGATCATTAGGAAACGCCTCGACCTCTCCATTAGTGGTTTCTCAAATATCTCAATCACGCCGTCGAAGAAGTCGATGATACTTTGAGCCTCCTCTTTCGTTGTGGCTAATGGGTTTAGGGTCGCTATGATGGTGAAACTCTCAGCCTTGCGCTTTCCAACAAAATCCGTCAGCCACCTCCTAGTCGTAGTGGATTTGTATCGAAGCAACAGATCAGACAAAATGTCTATGATCATCACCCGCTTGGTCGCCTTCTCTCTTGCCAAAACATCTCTGAGGACCAGTCCCAACGAGATGTTAGCTTCGCTGAGGTTCTCAATACTCGGAATCTTCAGTAAGTTCGGGCCATGTTGTGAGATCCTGTCGGCTTGAGGGGAAAGAGCATAGAACCCATTCGGGTACCTAGACGCCATGTCCGTTGTTCTACTGATATCATTCGAGATGAGAATCGCTAACCTTCCGGATGAGATGGTTGAGTTGACGACCTTCCTAAGAAGCAGGTCCCTCTCGTCATATGACGGAGAGAGAAGGACGACAGCGAACGCCTCAGGGATACCGCCCCTCAACGCCTTGTCCAAATCCACGTAGCCCGTCGAAATGATTGGTTGAAGTTCGACCTTTGGCTGCGTTACCGGCTGAGGTGTAACCTTGTCCACATAGCCCATCGAGACAATCGGTGGAGTCTTCATGATGACCGGTTGAGGTGGAGCGGGCTTTGTCGGAATGACTGGCTGAGGTGGGGTAGGTCTCGACTGGACCACTGGTTGAGGTGCAACGGCCACTTGTGGAGACTCTAGAACCGTGGTTGGCCGTTCCTGTACTAACGTAGCGGCAACAGTCTTCCTTCGTCTAGCGATAACCGAAACGCCAGCAACAACCGCGATCGCAACAATGGCCCCAAGCAGACCTAAGTTCGCAAAGGAAATGCCAATTTGGGATGTGTTCAGATTTGTTTGTGAAATTATGGTTGTAAGGATAACTGGTTCGACGGTGCTTGCAGAGCCATAGCTTATGGTTGAAAATGTGGTAGGGTTCAGGGTCTCAATCGAGATTGTTCCAGCCGTTGGGAGGCTGGGGTTCAAGAACCAATAGATGAATTGTCCAGTTGACGGGGCAATCCAGTCCACCGAGTCTGTTGCGCCCCTGTATGAGTATATCACTTCCGAATCTGGGAAATTGCTGCAACCTGGTCCTGAGTTGGACAGTGCTCCAGGAAAGTAGGTTGTGATGTAGAAATCGAGCGAAATATTGGCTTCGCTCGTCCAATTCACGTGATAGCGTTGCCCCAGAACGGCAGAAAAGTGGTCGTCCCATATACCGGGGTGTTCGCCGCAGACGTTTACTGAGTAATCCTGCGGCCCATAGATGTAAATGGTCTCAGTAGTTGTCACGGATCGGGTTGTGGCAGGGTAGGTATAAAGCGCCGTGGTTGTGGCTTGAGTTGTGACGGTTACGTAGCCTTGGCCCGAAACATTCGATGCGGTAACACTGAGTGCTGGAACAACTGTCATGATCAGCATTAAAGCAAAGGCAATGCGAAGCCATTGCATGAACAAGGCTTGTTAATGATTCGCATTTAATTCTTGGGATGGTTGCAAAAAAGAATATTCCCCGCACACTAATGTTTTCATAAAGAAAAACTAGGTGTTGGCATTCTTTCGGGAAGCGTTCTGAATCAACGTAATCCACTTGTTTTCGCCCTCAACCTTGATTCCTGCAACTTCCGCAGGTGTCTTTCCTTTCAACGCGTCATGTGGACGAACATAGTTGTGAAATATTCTCATATCCGTAAGACTCGGTGTGTCTGATTTCTCCAAGGTTCGCATCACGCGTTCTCTTTTTTTCTCATGTGTGTGTGGGTCTAGTGGTGCGGGCAACTGAATTTGAACCGCCGTTCGTCGTCGTTCAGTGTGTGTGTCGTCTAGTGGTGCGCGCACACGCACACACTTACTCTGGCGCGGTGTTGAGTGAGCGAAGAGTTTTCTTCATCAACTCTTCGAACCTAGGATCAGAAGTGATCTCGTCAAAGAACGGATTAAGTTTGACTTCGAAAGGAGTACGCGTGCGAGCCTCGAACGCCTTCTCAAGCCATTCCAAAGCCCGATCCTTATTACCTAACTTCAGGTGAGTGAGCGCTAGAGCCCAGTGGTTTACATCTTCAACACGTTCTTGAGCAGAAGCCTCTTCGCATTCTCGCAAGATCTGCTTCGCTTCTTCAGTCCGCCCTGCTATTGCATAGACATACCCGACGTTTGCTTTCTCCGCGGTCGAGAGGGGTTGGTAAGAGGGCAGCACCAGCTCATATTCCGCTAGGGCTTCCGTGAACATTGACTTGGCCAAGTAAACCCAAACACGGTTGGCGTGTACTCCAACGAAATTGGGATCGAGTTCCAGCGCTTTGTCAAGTTCTGCCAATGCAACGTCATACTGACGAGCATAGAAGTAGAGTACCCCGCCAGCATACGCATGTATTATGGGCAACAGTGGATCAAGCTCTTCCGCGATCTTCCATTCTCTGATTGCTTCGTCCAGACGTCCAACGGTCCAAAGATGGATAGAATACCAGTGATGCGCTGTCGCGTAGTTAGGATTGCTTCTTAGAGCCTTGGCGAACTCCGCTTCCGCCCCTCGCCAATCCCATTGGACGCTCAGAATCATAGCGAGTGAGGCGTGTGCTTCAGCCAGCGTCTCGTCAAGCTCAAGCGCCTTTCTCGCTGCCTCCTCAGTCTTTGGGTTGCCTTCACTTGGCGGCAGGTGTCCAGCATCCACGAGTACCCTGTAGCTGTCAGCTAACCCCGAGTAGGCGAGGGCAAACTTAGGGTCCATCTTTATCGCCGCTTGAAAATACTTGATCGCCTTTTCGACAGCGTCCCTAGATCTCTCATTCCAATAGTATCTGCCCTTCAGGTAGAATTCGTAAGCGCCGATGTCGTGGGTAGGTTTCTTCTCAACACGCTCCCTCTCTTCCCCGAGCATTTGCGTTTTCAGAGCATCCGCCACATTCTGGGCAACCTCTGTCTGAATCGCAAAGACATCCTCCAAGTCCCTGTCGTAAGTCTGCGCCCAAAGGTGTTCTTCGTTGCTGGCGTCGATGAGTTGGGCGGTGACTCGAAGCTTGTTCGCTGCCTTGCGAACGCTTCCTTCAAGTATTGTTCCAGCCCTCAGTTCTTTCCCTATTTCCCCCACGCCTTTCGCTGAACCCCTGAACCGCATTATGGATGTTCGAGCAATCACTCTCAATCCACTAATGTTCGAGAGCCTGGCAATCAATTCCTCCGTAAGCCCGTCTGCGAAGTATGCGTCGTTTGGGTCTGGGCTTATGTTCAAGAATGGGAGTACGGCGATTCGCTTCCTATCCAGACTCACCCTGGCAGTCTCATCCCTCTTCCCTAGGATGGTGTGAGAAAATGCTGGAGGAACGAAACTTTTCGACCGAGCACGGTCGGTTGGTTGCAAGGCCCTCACTAGTTGAATTCGCACTTGACCAGAATACTGGAACTGGTTGGTATAGAGCCTTTCGTCGTCCGCACAACTAGGCTAAGAACAACAAGGAAATGATGTGTGTGCGTCTAGTGGTGCGCACACACACACACTTTACCAACGACGACCGACGACGGTCCGGCGACCGCACCAGTGATACTACAGACTAAGCGCGACTTCTATTTTGTTAGGCCACATTGTCTTCTTAGTTTCTCTACGAGCTCCAGGTATCGGGGGTCGGCCCTTGCCTTGGCCAAGAGTGGACTTCCAACCACTGCCGGAGCGCGGGCGCGGCCAGGACGAGGCGCACTCTTCTGGAGCCATTCTTGCCACGGACCATTATTACGGCTCCGTAGTGGTCGAAGGTGACGTCTTTGATGCGAACCGTTAGCCACTCGTTGGGTCGGCAGCCGGCCTCGTGACCTGTGATAACGAGCGCCTTGTGCATTGGGTGATTGGCGGCGCGAAGGATTGCGAGCACCTCCGTCTTGTTGAGTAGGTCGTCGGGTAGGATCTTGGCGATCTTGGCCATGGTGGTTTTGATCCACGCGGTCTCCGGTGGGTCTTCGCCTTCGTCTAGTCCGCGGAGCCACCGCCAGAACACTTTCGCCGTAACTTTGTATCCCCAGGTGGTCCATGGTTCAAGCTTCCTCCCAGCCCTGCCTTTCCTCTCGCTCAGTTTGGCGAAGATTGCTTCCACATCCTGCTTTACGGTGTCCGTGAATCGCTTGCTGGCTAGGATGGTGGCAATTGTTGTGAGGTGTTGGAGGTAGAAAACCTGCCTAGCTTTCCGGAGTTCCTTAGCTTTGCAGTGCGTGAGGAACTCGAGAATCTTCGCTCTGTTTTCGATGCAGACGTTCTTGTTTTCGGCTAGGAGGCGCAGGGCGTTCTCGTACCTGCGTTCCATGTTGTGGATGTCTTGGTCGATGGTTGTTTGGGTCATGTTCTGCCTGTCTGGGGCGCTTTAAAGCAGAGCGGACCCGGAATTTCGTAAGGGCTTCGGACAGGTAATCTGGAGCCTCGGGCGGGCTTCGAACCCATCATCTTCCAAGAGGACTCTGCTGAAATCTGCACCCGAGAAGACAGCGATTGTTTCGGGGTTGATTCGGGGCCTCAAGCTAAGAGCTAGCCTTAGCAATCGTAATGCTTGAGAGCTGTTGGTCGGGCAGTCAGTTCACGTAGCCATCATAACTACTCTTCCGTCAGGTAGGGTCATCGTAGGTTCCCACCCGTCCGCGAGCAATTCGTCCACCTGTTCCGATTTCACAATTCTCTTGGAGGAGTGCCTTCTTGAAGTGTCCTCGCTGCGGCTCTGATGCTGAGCGTGAGCTTGTTCTCCTTTCTCGGCTACTAGCTCAGATACGAGACCTTCGAGCTGCGCTAGACGCTCCTCCAGCTGTTGACGGGAAAGCTGAGACTCGCGTCGAACCTCTTCAACCTCTGAAACCGTTAGCAACGGCACCGCCTTAAGATAATCTTCCAGCAGCTCTTTTTCCGTTGGCCTATAGTAGCTGTCTGATATGCCCACGGAATGGCCCATCAACGTCTCGACATTAATCGGTTTCATGACCTGCTCCGCCCTAGTCTTGAAGAACTTCCTAATCGAGTGAATTGAGAATTCGTGCCTTCTCTTCTTCTCCTTTCGTATTCCGAACTTCCACAGCGTATCTTCGAACAGGCGTTTTACTCCAGAAGCCTGCAGCCTCTCCGGCTCCTCAGCCCCGTTTGTCTCTGTCTTGCTGGAATACCATACGTTTCTGATCAGTGGGGAGTCTTTCGTTAGCTTCTCTCCATGCGAGGCTCGCAGCTTCATATACTGCTCAAGCCTCCGATAGGCTTCAGGCGTTGCGAAAGCAACGTACTCTTCCGGCTCACCGGCGTAGACCCTCAGTTTACCAGCAACGATCTCCCCTTCCTTCTTCATGGGTTCGACGTGCCCCCAGTTCAGGTAATCCCATGCCCCAAGCCTGACACCGCTACTCGCCATTGTCAGAAGAATCGCCTGGAATCTCAAATCCGAGTTTGAAAGAAGAAGCCTCAACTCATCAACAGTAGGGGCTCTATCCAACGCATACTTCCTTGCGCTTGGCAGAATCTTCGAAATCTTCTTCCAGTTTATGCCAGAGACATCATTCATCTCCAGAAGCAGTTTGACAGGTTTCTTCACATTGCTGACAGTGCTGGCTTGGATCTCCTTTCTGGCCGCTCTCTCTTTCTCTCTCAGGAGATATTTCAGAACCTGTTCCTCGGCCCAGTGGGGGTTCTCCTTAGCTTTCCCAACAAAACTGTCAACGTCCATACGAACGAACTGCAGGAAACTGGCGAGTCTGCGCTGGTAAACCTGTTTCGTAACGGGGCTTTTGATCGCTTCTAGGAATAGCTTCGACGCTTTGCCTTTCAGCGAAGAGAGATCCTTAGGTTTCCTGCCAGCGGGCAAACTAGGTCAGATAGTGGATGTGGGCCGCTTGTAATAAATTTGAGCCCACTTCTAGCTGTGAAATTGTGGCGGGCCCGCGGGGATTCGAACCCCGGACCCCAGGCTTCTCCCGCTTCCTGAAAGCGTTTAGAGGGCCTGTGCTTTAGACGCTCAAGCTAGAAGCACTATCCAGACTGAGCTACGGGCCCAAACCCGAAACCAGACATGCCAAACTAAAAGCGTTGAGGCCCAAGAAATCCACGACCACAACGGCGCGGCATTTGCACGTATAACATAGCGTATACGCGCCGTTCATGCTTGCCGATAGGCTCGATTTGGAGAACTCCTGAAGAGTCTCTGGTTTGAAGCAGTACTGACTGTTCGAGAATCATCGTGGACGGGCGCGGGCGTCGTCTTAATGAGCAAAATGGGGCGAGAACTGCTAAAGTAGTCATTTTCCGCCTCTTTTCGTTATTCAATCTTGAGCATCGAATTTTGGGATGCAAAGTCCGGTGAGGTTTGACACTATCTTGTACCTAACTATCAAGTCAAACTATCCTCATCCCCAGCTTACCTTACAAACCTGTCAATGAGGGATGGTTGAAGAAATTGGCTTACATGTGCTATTATCACCAAAACCTACCAGCGACTCAAGTATGCAGCCGCTGCGGCCGAAGAATTTGCTTTTCATGCACGAAAGCTTACGGCGAACTCGCCCTATGCCCCAGTTGCTACCACATGACCGTAATGAATCAACCCGCTCCACAAATGGCACCACAAATGGCACCACCAGTGGGACCGACATTGTATGCGCAAGGCGGAGTGGCTCAAGGCGGAATGCCTCCAGGCGGAGTAATTTACGGTCCTTTCCCTAAGCAACACATGTTCCGTCGATTCTCATGGCTCGTGGTCGCGCTACTGTTGACTGCGTCGACGCTTATTTTCGCTAATGCGTGGGCGCTTCTTTGGCCAGCTTTCTTCGCGACCTGGGTAGGCTTCTTCCCGTGGGTGATTCAGCTTGGGAATTTCAGTTTCATCCTTGGAGTAGTCCTAAGTACGGTAATCGTTGGAGCAGTAATTCTATACATGCTCGGCTTCAAAGTTCTATCAGCGTTCATGGTCTTTCCCACCGCAATACTGAGCCTCTTCATAGGCGGCGGCTTCCTAGTTGGACTGGTACTCGCCGTCCTAACCGGCATCTACATGATAATGAGCCACAAGCCCTGGCACCCGTAAACGACCAAAACACAACTCACTATTCGATGAAGATTGCAGGCCTGTAGGGTTCAGCCATCTTCGCTCTTCCCTTCGGATCGTAGAGGGAAGCATCATCCTCACTGTGAACCTCAACCTCAGTTTTCAACTCTTTAGCAAAGAATGTCTGTGCCTCCGCGAACACCCTCCGCTCATCTATATCACCAACCTCCAATCTTCTCGACCTTAATTCAACCGGCATCGTCTTCGATTGCTGCACGATTTTCGCGGCGAATTTAGGCAGGTCCTTCACAGAGGCAACTTTCGCCGATAGCATGTCACGGATTAGCCCATCGAGAGTTTCAGGATGTGTGTTAGCCCTCGTTAGGGCGTCAATGTATACTCGCCACTTCCATTTCGCAGCTGTATAGTAATGTACCTTCTTCGGACTGAGCTTCGTAGTCGCAATTATCTCCTGAGTATCCTCTAGAGTTTGCTTGATCAGAAGTTCTAATTCATCAGCCATCATATCCGTTCTCGTTGGCGGTACGTTCGGCCAATCTGCTGCAGCTACAAGCCCTGCTTGGCCCATCATACGCCAAGTTTCTTCGCTGAGGTGTGGCGCGAATGGTGCCAGCAATCGGATCCAGTTCGAAATGAATATGCCAACCGCGTTTGAGTCAGGTTTCACAACCCGGCGCTCATACCATCGCAAGTCGTTCCACAAGTCGTAGAGAGTCAAAGACATCGCAGTGCGCGTCCTCAGTTCCTCGATGGCCTCGGCGACCAGCAGCGCCTTCGCGCCCATCCTGCCCCTTAGCCAATTTTCCAAATGACCGTTAGGAACATTCTCCTTCGGTCTTTGAACAAAATCCTCAATTAAACGTAGAAAGGCTTCAAACCTGCCCTTCACGTCACGAGCGTTCTCAGCACGCCAGTCGGGGTCGTCCATTCCCTCTCCGCCGAGCAGAACGGTACATCGGACTGCGTCTGCTCCAAATTCATTACAAGCCTTCCAAAGGGGTACAAAGTTGCCCTTAGCTTTGTGAATGGTCCGCCCTTCCAATAGCATGAATCCGTTGACCCCGATAGCCTTCGGCCAATACCGTTGCTCGAAAAGTGCTACGTGGTGCAGTATGAAGAAGCTCAGATGATTACCTACCAAATCTTTTCCTGAGTTGCGCATGTCGACTGGATACCAGTAGAGAAATTCGTTCCGAATCTCCTCCATTAGTTTCCGTTCTATACCGGCGCTTTTGGCTAATTCGTCGGGTTTACCAATGCCATAGAATATGAAGTCGAAAACATCAGGGCCTAGTTGAGAGGCCTTGACTTTTCCCGCATTGACGAATTTGCTCACCATGTAGTAGGCCATGTAAATGGTTGAATCGCTCAGTGTTTCAACGATCCAGTCGGGGCTCCATGGGAGCGGTGTACCGAGGCCAGTTCTGCGCGCGCAGGGCCAATCCTGCAACCAGTCAATGATACCGTTGAACCACGCTCTCGCTTCTTCAGGGTAGAAGGACATCTCAGCTATGGCTTGATGCGCGAGCTTCTTCCAATCGGGGTCTGAATACTTGAGAAACCATTGATCTTGTATTATTTTAGCGACACATTCTGTCGTGCATCGGCATACAACACGTTGCGGCAGTTCATACATCACATCAGCGATTCCCTTGCGTCGGAAATCCGCCACCAAGGCTTCCTTAACGTCTGACACCTTCTGCTTTGAATATTGGCCGCAATTGTCTCTCAATATGCCACCGTGAAATTCGGCTTTGTAAATTTCCTTCGTGGCTTCTTCCGCCAAAGGATCCGCCTGGTCACGAATACCCATCCGATCAACGATCTCCGCCGCAGGAAATTCACCGTATCCCTCAACGGAGATTACTGAGATTGGTTGAATTCGCGCCAACTCATTCGCATCGATCGAGTATCCTTCCCCGGTGGCCGGATTCTTCTGAATGTCCCTTAGTGCAAGCAGGTCGAAGGGTGCATGTGCGGGGACGCTGTAAACCAACCCCGTAGCGTTATTGGTTTTGACAAAGGGTCCCGGTAAGATCAGTAGCGGCCTGTTTTGAATTGGATCGGCACACGTTTTTCCGATTAGTTCAGCGCCTTTCAGGCTTCTAATGACGTTCACTTGCTTGAGCTGATTCTGTAATTTCGGAGCAGCTGCCTTGCTTACGATCCATTTCTCTCCGTCTACGTCGGCTTCTACATATTCCCCCTCTGGGTTGACCCATAGATTCGTGACGCCGTAGATTGTTTCGGGTCTGAAAGTGGCGCATGGTAGGAGTAGGTTTCCCATTTTGAATTTTACTAGAGTGAATTCCTCAGGCCGTACCCCTTCCCCTTCCAGGCGATCGGCGTCACCTGTTGGGCTCTGATCCTTGGGACACCAGACTACCGGGTGCGTGCTCTTGGTCACGTAACCTTTCTCACGCAAACGCAGATATTGCCAAGTGACGAACTTGCTGAACTCTTCGTTCAGAGAGCTCGTGTGAAACTCACGTCGCCAGTCCACGGAGGTTCCGAATCGTTTTATGGCCTCTCGATTCACGGTTGTGTAGTAGCGCGCCATATACGCGGGGTCAACGAATTTTCTGAGTTCTTCTTCGGGAACCTCATCGACCTCTCTTATCGGACGAATGAATTCCTCGTCGCCGTTCTTGATACGTTCAGCTGCGCCAGCGACTGTTTTGCCAGTCCAATGCCAAGCCCAAGGGAAGAGGACGTTGAGCCCGCGCATCCGCATGTATCTGGCGTAGACATCAATCCTGGCAGCAGTAAAGCCATTACCGACGTGCAACGGCCCGCTCATGTATGGGAAGGGGTAAGTGACGAAGCACTTCTTACGATTCGGGTCTGGATCCGCCTCAAATATTCTAGCCTTAGCCCACTCCTCTTGCCACTTTCTATCTAGCTGAACCCAGTCTACGGCCACAGTAATCACTTCGTTACCATTTCCTTGACGGCCTGCTCGGATTCCCTGACGACTACATCTACTGCGCTTAGTTTAGTTCCCCCTCCTTGGCCGAAGTTGTCTTTTCCGCCGCCACCGCCACCTACTAGCGCGGCCAGTTTCGCAGCCAACTTTCCTGCATGTACGCCGTGTGCGATAGCACTCTTTCCCGCACCGACTAAGACTCTCACTGAATCCTTAGCCAAAACTAAGATTGCGACCGCATTCGCATCGCTTTGGATAATTTTGTTGTTGAGCATCACTATGTCGTTTTCTTCACCCGTCTTGTATTTCGCTACAAATAGTTTGATAGCTCCGATCGTTTTTGCTGACGCCGAAAGCCGTTGAGCTTCTTGCTGAGCCCACTCTCCTCCAAGTTCTTCCAACCTTTTTGTTAGCCGCGATTTTTCTTCTACGAGTGTCCGTACGTACTTGTCCAGTTTTTCGATAGGTGCTTCGATTATCGTTGATATTTCGTTCAGTTTCCTTTCCTGTTCTTCAACTGCGCGTAGAGCTTGAGTTCCGGCGGCGAATATTATTCGCTCTACTCCGTCCTGGATGCGCTCTGTGCGGAGAATCTTGATGGTCCCTACCTGCCCTGTTCTAGTGCAGTGGGTTCCACCGCATGCTTCTACATCCCAGTCGTCTATCTTGATGATGCGTAGCTCTCGGCCAGGGACGACACCGCCCTGGTACAGTCGGAACCCGTACTCTTGCTCAGCTTTCTCTCTGGGCATCCACTCTGATTCAACGGGGATGTCTTGCAGAGCGACTTCTGTGGCTCGTCGTTCTATCTCTCTCGCCTGATCATCAGTGATTTTCTCGTAGTGGGAGATGTCGATGCGGCTTGACTCAATTCCCTTCTGTGCTCCAGCTTGCCAGACATGCTGTCCCAGAACTCTCCTCGCGGCTCCTAGGAGTAAGTGTGTGCCAGTGTGGTGGCGCATGAGGCTGATACGCCTCTCCCACTCAATTTCGCCTCTAACGCTTTCGCCCACCTTCGGTGGACTACCGTCTATTTGGTGAACGACGACACGTCCGACTTTCTGCGCCCCAACCACCTTCACAGCACCACCCGCGGCTTGGATCACCCCAATGTCCCCAGGTTGACCTCCACCCTCTGGGTAGAAGCAAGTTTGGTCTAAGACAACGAACCTGTTTTGCAGCACAGCGATTACGTTGCCTTGAAACTCTCGTTGAAACGGATCCTTGTAGTATAGTCGAACCGTTTCGGGAAGCTGGCTTACCTGATCCTTCAGCGACGCCCCGACATTTGATTCCTCAACTTCCTCAGAAGCTCGCTTTACAGAGAGATGTTTTTGCAGTACCATGGCGTAGAAGTTCCCAGGCGCATTCACTGCAACCCCCAATGGTTCAGCGACCTCCCTAACGATATCAGGAACCATCCCATGCGAATCATATAGCTCAACTAGAGAGTCGGAGGGGATTTCTTTCTGTCCTTTTGCTTTGAGGTCGATGGAGATTTTCTTTACTAAGTCGGCTCCGCGTTCCAGCGTTCTCTTGTACTTTGATTCCTCGGACTTGATTGCTTCCGCTATCTCACGCCTCATGCCTTTCAGTTGCTGGAAGTCGTCTCCCCAGTAGTCGACCTGAGCGTCCAATATCTCAGGCATTCTATCTTCGATTCCAAGTTGTCGAAGCATTCGATAAGTTCGTCGAATCAGCAATCTTGTCAGATAACCCTCTTCGACGTTCGACGGTACGACACCTTCGGACAGTAGGAACGCGATTGCTTTTGTGTGGTCAGCTACAGCCATAGCAGATTCGATTGGGACTAACCCCTTTTCGAGGTCACGCCAATCCATTCCAACACTTTCTGCTTCCTTCTTGCGGGCATCGATTCGGTTGTCACCACGTTCAATATTCATGTAACTTGAGTATGGAACAACTTTCGCAACTAACTTCTGGTCGTACTTCACGCCCGCGAGGCTGAAGATTTTGTCTAACACAGGTCCGTAGAGAACTTCGAACGCGCTCGCTGTTCCTTGGCTCAGCCACGCCCAGCGTTCGATCCCATAACCTGTATCCACGGTTCGGATCGGTAGCTTCTGTAATTGATCGCCCTGCACCTTGTACTGCATGAAGACTAAGGTTGAGATTTCCAGGCCGGAGGCGAGACATTCCAAGTCGGGCCCAGCATTTCCGCCGCCAGACCAAAAATGCTCTTTGTATGATATCGATTCAGATTTGAGACCGAAGCCTTCGGTCGCCAGCTGATGGTGGTACCGAATAGTCTGATCCATCCAGTAAATCTCCTTTCCCGGATAATTGAACGCATGAGCCCCACCCATCTCAAAGATCAGCTCATGCCGTCCCAGCGTGGGACCGACGTTGTCTATGTCCGTAAAACGAATGGAGGGTTGGCTGACAACCAATGGGTTTGCTGGGGGCGGAATGATTCCTTCGGTAACGTATGGCTGAAAATCGTATATCGAAGCACCTACCAAGAACACGTCGTCCCTCCAACGCGCCACGACAGGGTAAGGCTTGATTCTAGTGTGGCCGTTTTTCTCAAAGAATGATAGGAATAGCTCCCTCATCTCATGAATTGAATACGGCTTCTTTGCTGGAGGCTTTCCGATGAACGAGTATTGAACGCATGGGCTGTCTCCGCAAAACCTCTCATCACTCCTCTGAGTCCAAAAGTAGCCTTTGCAGCATTCACACTGCCTACGTACGAATCCGTTCTCTTTGAAGAACGGGACCGCGAATTCCTTCTCACCAATCTCCAATGGCTACTACCTCCAGCCGACAGAACAGAACGACGCAACCTAGGTTAGTAAGTTATTTGCCTCGTCCTCTGCCAGCGAGGGCAAGCGCGAGGGCCTGAAGCAGAAGGTTTGCAAACACCATTGGCCCAACTCACAGCTGTCTTCCCTCAACCTTTCTGATATAGATTATTCTGATCTTAGACCGTCAGTATAGAACCGAGAGCTTCTCAACGAGCTCGCGAATCTGCAATTCTAAACCCAAAACCCCGCCCTTGGAAAAGGCTTCGAGTCGAGTCGCGTGATGGAATGTCATTCTTGGCTTCGTCTATCGGAGCGCGAATATCGACGAGCCTCAGGTTCCCGTACCGAGCTCCCTTGCTTTCCACACCAAGGCTGATGAAGCTCGTACAGTCGCCTACCTTCATCGTCGTTCGTAAACTTCGCACCGCATCTGCAGACCGTGTATTCCTCAGACATGAGGCGACTATCACCTGAGTTTGATATTACGAGGAGGCTGAACGTAAAAACCCTGACCTCCGATCGACAGCAGAAACAAGTGGCCAACATCTGAGGACGTGCTGCTAAACTCTGGATAAATTCTATGCGAAAGGTTGGTTTGCTGCAGAGAATACCGCAGGCTCAAAAAGACGTGCATCACACGTATGTTGTGACTTCCAAAGGTAGAGAAACATCGAAACTTATCGAGGCGATCGACCGCGAGTATAACGAAATTTTCTCGAAAAAGGTTTGGATAACCCCGAGGAGATGCTTGAAAAGAATAAAAAGAAGTCGAGGCTTGGTCTAGCCGAACAAAGCCCCACGACACGACAACGGCGTCCTAACACTTCCCTCGTCGTAGGCGTCGGATCTTTTCCCGAAAAGGCGAGGGACGACGCCCAAAGCGCATGCTACTTGGAGAGCAATCTCCACGATAGGATTATTCCAGTTGTGGAGAGGAGGATCGCGAACGCGAGTAGGTATCCGAAATCCATCGCAAGGCTGTTTAAGCCAAGGGCGCCAAGTAGTAATTGTCTCGCAGCGTCATTAGCGTAACTGACAGGGTTAATTTTCACGACGCATTGAAGCCAGGTTGGCATTAGCTTCGTGGGGAATAACGCGTTACTCGCAAATACCAATGGAAGGTTCAGTAGGTTTATGATTGCCATCTGGGTTTGCCAATCAGTAGATCTTAGCGCGAGCATAACATAGAGCGATGATAGTCCGAAAGCCATCAGGAACATTATGCTGAATGCGCCAAATATGCCCAGGATGGTAAAGTGAGAGGTATCCATCCCGAGCACAACCGCGATCAGAAGCACTATGGCTGCTTGGGTTAGTGCTCTGCCAACACTTTGGAGAACTTTAGCCATCACAATCGTCCCGCGGCTGACTGGGGTGCTCAGAACCTTATTGAGGAAACCAAACCTACGGTCGAACACGACGGACATCCCGCTGAAAGCGGCTGTGAAGAGGATAACAAAGGCAAGCATCCCGCAGGCTAAGAACGAGAAGTAACTAGTTGTGCCGAACATATTCAGCATGATGGCGTTCTGCTGAGCTTGTGTGCCACCAGCACCGCTTACGAATGCGCCGAAATTCATGGCTTTACCGAACAGCCCTAGCCAAACTACTGGTTGAATCAACGAGATGAAGAGTTGGATTGGGTTCTTGTACCATTTTCTCAGATCTCTGTGCGTTAAAGCCCAAAGTCCGTGCAGTGGACTCGTGTTCAACTTTGGTGAGGTCGCCGGTGTTAGTTCGTAGTCGATTGGAGCCGCTTCGCTTTGTTTTTCATGCACGATTGGATTCTCGTTTTGATTCGAACCCATTGGAAGCGTTTTCATCGTCAATCTTCCTGCTAAGATCTTGCTCTCCTCATCGTGACCCGCTGGCTGAACATCTGCTGTCTGTTGGTTTCTTCTTCTCTCATGCTGCGTCCCGTGTATTCTAGATACGCTTCGTCCAGCGTCGGTTTTGTTAACGCGATCTTTGTAACGTGAAGCCCTCTCGATCGGAACAAGTCAATGATCTCGGGCGTTGCCTCTTCTCCGCGCTCCGCCTTGATTCTGTAAACGCCGTCGTTCTTCTTGACATCTTTTACTAGCTTGATCCGAGCTAACGCTGATGAAATGTCAGGCCTCTTCTCCACAACGCCTATTACGATCACATCTCCGCCGATGCTTGCTTTCAACTCGTCAGGTGTACCGATTCTTACGATGTGGCCGTGGTCGATGATAGCGATTCTGCCGCAAAGCGCGTCGGCTTCTTCCAGATAGTGAGTAGTCAGAAACAGCGTCATATGATACTCTTGCTTCACCATTCGGATATAATTCCAAACTGCCGTGCGGGTTTGAACATCGAGCCCCAGCGTAGGCTCGTCCAGGAACAGGAGCTTAGGGTAATTTATCAGACCTGAAGCTAGTTCCAGTCTTCTCCGCATCCCACCCGAGTAGGTGCTGACTTTTCTGTTAGCGGCGTCCGTTAACTCGACCAGCTTGAGCAATTCTTCCGCATGTGGTTGTGAAACGCTTCTGGACAACCCGTAGAGATCCGCGCAGAGAATGATGTTATCGCGTCCCGTCATGTCTTCGTCGGCCGTGTACTCCTGCGGCACAACTCCGACGTTCCTGCGAACTTCGTTTGCATTCTTGTAGACGTTATAGCCGCAGACTTGCGCGGTCCCTGAGGAGGGCTTCAGGAGGGTGGTAAGCATATTGATGGTTGTGCTCTTTCCCGCTCCGTTAGGTCCCAAGAAACCGAATATCTCTCCTGTTTTGACTTCGAAACTCACGTTGTCGACTGCCTTTAGTTTGCCAAATGTTTTCGACAGGTTCCTAACTTCGACCACGTTCACTCCAGAATTCATTTCAGACATGAGTCAACGACCTCATTGTGTAAAGAGTATCGCTCATATTTCAGGAGAAGTCGAAAATATTGGCTACATCTAATGACCTAGGCGGTGCCTCGGGGCACGATGTCGCTACGTCCAGGAAGTCGCAGAATGGTTGCACGTCGAAAGCAGTGTGGCGGCGACCAAGTATAGTAAGCTCACCCCTCTCTCAATATTACGCCGCCGCCAATATTCTAGCGCAGCTTAAGACAAAACATAGACCGGCTTGGAATCAAAATCATGATTCGAAACTCATGATTTCGACACATAGTCCTGAATAAGGACTGAATTAAGGCGTTTAAGCCGAAAATAAGCTCAAATTTACCCGAATAACGCACCGAGGCCAGCTAGTGCCTCTTCGCTTTTCTTTTCTTCTTTCTTCTCTTCTTTCTTGCCTGCGGCTGGTGCTGCGGCTGCGGGTGCTGCTGCGACTTGCATTGTTTGTGCCGCTTTCAAGGCGTCTTCGATTTTGATTTCTGAAAGTGCGGCGATTAGGGCTTTGACTCTTGGTTCTTCGACTTTGAGTCCTGCTGCTGTGAGGACTTTCTTTACTCCGTCTTCTGTTACTTTGTCGCCTGCTGAGTGTAGCAGGAGTGCTGCGTAGACGTATTCCATTTTTTACACCGAATTTTAGCGGGATTGCTGTGGTTAGCCGAAGTCCCTCTTTTCAACCTTTTCCTTCGGCAGCCGGCGCCTCACTGGTTTGTGGGGGGGCCAATGCTTCAGGATTCACGGCTGAAATCGCAGAGGAAAGTGCGTTCATATTCGCATATGCCTTTTGAATTATGAGTTTAGTTGTTTCTTTCGTGAAGAATTCCGCTTCCACACTAACCGCGACCGCTTGCCGATACGCCTTGGAAATAATCATGGTCGCCGTCTCGGGCAGCATGATGCTTGCTTCAACCGCGACACCGAAAGCCAGTCGCGCAGCCGAGGTGATGTCGGCTTTCATTTTGTCGAGGTCGAAAGCAAGATCGTTCGGGACGAGGAGTAGGCCGTTGTCGTATGCATACGAGAGGGAGAGCCCTGCTTCCATTGGTTTCATTCCGAGTTTCGAAAGCAGTGACGCGGTCTTAACGGGGATTACGTCCCCCTTGCTTACAACAATGGTATCTTCAGCGACGAATATGCTGCCACTTTCAATCCGAGTTTTCACCTTCGCTTCGTTGAATTCGCTGATTACTGGTCCAGGTTGCAGGCCTGTGTTTCCGCCTGGGATCATTATGTCGCTTGTAGCGAGGTCTCCTCCTTTGGCTGGCACCCTAACTTTGTTTTTGTTAAGGAAGATGATTAGTTCGAATGGGTTCATCTGAGTAAAGATCAGGACTTTCGATCCTGTCAGGGAATCTGCAAATTGATTCACCTTCTCCTTCTGGCCCGCTGCTTTCTCGGCAGCCTTCCGTAGAATAGTATTCTTAGCCACTAGGAGTTCGGCTTTTCCACGTAGCTTCTTTCTGATTTCCTGAATCTGCGATGAACGTACTTTCCGCAAGTCAGCTACGGCGATGACTGGGTATTTGTTAAGTAGTTTAAGCAGGTCGTCGTAGATTTCTTTCTTCCAAACTGCGACCTGTTGAGTGAGCATCGTTAATCACTTTGTGAGGCTGATCTTTACCGGTTTGCTCATCGTTCCCTTGACGAGGATTTCGCCGATATTCTTGAAACCTCTCTCAAGCTTCTGCTCGATTCTTGAAACAACTGCCTGAATGTTCTCCACGAGCTTCTCGTCAGCCATGGCCTCCGTTCCCACCCGACAACTTAGGACCGGTTGCTCTCGCATGCGTACGCGGACCATTTTGCGGTGGTTAACGATTACTTGATCGATAGGTGCATTCGGCGGGATGGGGGTGGGCATCTTGCCTCGAGGGCCGAGGAACGACCCTAGAGCTCTTCCGACAAGCGGCATGAGAGGCGCCTCGGCAATGAAGAAGTCGTATTGCTGCGCCAACTTCCGGGCTCCCTTCTTATCTTTAGCCAAATTCTCAATCTCCTGCCTTCCGACAAGCATATCTGCCCCAGCCGATTTCGCTCGTGTCGCCAAGTCCCCAGAAGCGATTACACAAACTTTCAGAGCGTTCTCAGGAGGATTGGGGAGTGGGATGGCTTCGTTGATACGGTTCTCCGGTTTCTTCAGGTCAACTTCGCGGAGTCGTACAACTAGTTCGATGGATTGCGTGAATTTTTTCTTGGTTAGATTCTTACGTAACTCACCGAGTGCCCTAGATATATCGTCCTTAGCAAGTGGCAACGATTAGACCAACTTATCATGTAATTTTTATACTAGATACATCCTTTCAGTTATCCGGTTCTCAAGATGCCTCTAATGAAAAGCGTACAAGACTTCGCGGATAATAATCCTAGCGTCCAGAAATGGTTAATCGAAGGATTCCACGATGACGGGACCAGAGAAGTCTACGGCTGGCACTTAAGCTCGATATGCCTCAAACTCGAGGCAACGCCCGACGATTTTCTCAAGATACGCCCCAACGTCTCGTCTCCACTATTCCTTAAACTCAAACAGCACCTAATCGCCCTATCCAACGATGGACACTCTAGCAAAGCATTGCAGGAGAAAGCAGCGGTACAGAACTATTGCCAATTTCACAACGATCAACCAGGAAAATTCGAGCTTAACATCAAGGTGAAAGTCAAGAAGACCTTTGAACGGCCATATTGGGCGCTACAACAGTTCAACCAGGTTATGCGCGACGTGAACCCTCGCTATCGCCCGCTATTCCAGATCGGCGCTATGGTCGGGTTTGGGCGAAAGGAACTCATCTACTTGAACGATCATCTTGAAGACCTAAAGTCGGTTCCACACGTCCCGGACGCGTACTGGATCAACATGCCAGCCCGCAAGTCGAACGAGGATTATTGGAAGGCGATTCTACCCGCAAAAGAGCTTGACGAGTTCAAGAAGAAAGGTCGACTCATCACGAGCTGGGGAACGCCCATGCGCGAGTTTAACCTCACGGAGCAATTCGCCCGGGCCTGCAAGCGGTCAGAGATGCGAACGAAAGGAACTGGCGTCCACATACTTCGATCAGTCTTCCGAACCGTAGGCAGTAACGCGAACGTGCCTGACAAGATTCTTGAACAGAATATGGGCCATATGGGCGTCTATGACCGTACCCATGAAGACCTAACGAAAAGAGCGCAAGCCCTCATACCGCTATGGCAATATTTCAGGGAAGGCGGCGCACCCTACCTACGCAAAGACGAAATGGCTAAAGAAAACGAGGAGTTGAAAGAACGCATTAAGACATTAGAGAAGGAACGCCCAGACCCGGCGAAGGTTAAGGTGTTAGAAGAACTAATCAAAACCCAAGGCCAGGAACTGGAACAGTTGCAAGGATTCCTCAAGCAGTTGGCTGAGAAAATCGAGTATAAACCGGAACAGAAGAAGCCTTAGTGAATCTCTCGGGACGATTCTAGGCTTCATCGTCCTCTGATTCTGAAACCACTATCCCGAACTGCTATGAAAGCTAATGTAGGGAATATGTTCACGTATCCAATCCTTGATTTCTGCCTCATGGCGATCGAGGAAAAACTTCATTGGCGATTGTTCCCAAAATATCTCCCCTGGTGGCAGTTCTAGCTCGACGATTCTCCGGCATTCAGGTTTGAGTAATCCAAATCGTCTCTCTGAATCAGATACTGCTACTTGGCGTAAGGAAGAAAGACCATTGGCGATTTCCATGATTCGCTTCCACGCCTTAGCTTCTTCCTCATTCGCTAGATTCACGCCAAGTCACCCTGACCGGATGCCCTGAGAGGATGCGCTGCCGATACTAGGGCATTCCGGATACTCAACTTACTACGTAGTAGTAAGTTGCTATGTTTCGCTGGAAAGGCGGTCTAGCAGCTCATCTAAGACTTGAATTAGAATCTGCATAGCAACCGGAGGATTACTGAACCGCGTCTCGTGGGCGATCTGTAGCCGTTTCTTGGATCCTTCCAACCATTCCCGGGACGGCTTAGTAAGCGTCGTTTGCGTGTCCATTATGGATCAGCCGATCTTAGAGGATCCCCATTTCTGCAAGAACTCGGCTCCGTCAGGCATCTTAGAATAGCGGTAACTGTTCGAGAGAACATGCATGGATTTCACTTGTTTAACCTGGTCGTAGAGTTGACGAATCAACGGATTCTCGAGGGCTTGAGGCGTGACCATGATCGTTCCAAGATTCTGTTTCTTCATGGATTGTTTCCAGGGTAACGTGAGATAAGGATCCTCAGCAGTGATAACGGATATCACTACTTCGCTTGTTTTGACGATACCAGTTTCAACGGGGCCAGTTACCTTTGTGGGTTTGAGTTGCTTGGTCCAGCCGTCAACCTTCCCTAGAACTCGGGCGTATGCTTCGTCTGGTTTCTCTGTTGCTAAGTCTAGGACTTCAGCTAGCCCGACTCGCAGAGATTCGTAGTTGCCGAGGTTTACGACGCGCTCAACGGAAACCTGAAACTTGCCGACCTTCTCGAGAGTAGTCTGCGACATTCTAGCCCTTCCCCTTCTTCTTCTCGATGACTACTTGTTGACCAACAACTTTGATGGTTAGCGGTTCGCCGTTCTTGAATGGGAAGGCTGAGTCTTTGATTAGACCTGCAGGGATGTAGATGCTTCGCCGTCCGTTTGACTTGTAGATTTTAGTTTCGCCTTCTAGGACCATGGCTTATCTGTGCCAAATATTGTATGCAAAATTCTTATATACTTTGTGTATGCATACATTAGGTATGCAAGAGATGTATGCAAATGGTAACAGTCGAAGTAAACTGGTGTGAAATGTTCCAAGTCCAACAAGTCGAGAAACCATTCCAGGTGAACGTCGAACATGGAGAATGCAACTCAAGTTGTTTGGAAGCTAAGGAACTGAAATGCGTCTGCAGGTGTGGAGGCAAGAACCACGGCGCCGCGCTCAAGAAGAACGTCAAGCCCCTGGACACGTTCGAGGACCCAGCCCTGCAGACCGAGAACCCGGAGCAGTACCTTGAGGAACTAGCGGTTCTAGCATAGGAGGTGAGTAGCATGAAAGTGTCCATTCCAGACGAACTATACTGCCGGATGAAGAAAGACGCGGATATTGAAGGCATTACCGTCGACGATTTCGCCACGAAGCTGTTTGATCGTGCAATTCGCCGTGAACTAGCTAAGGAGTCCGCTTGAGAGTTCCACTGATAGAATCCTCGGAGGTGAAAGATGAATGATTGATAGAACAGAGGGCGCCCTTGAAGCATTAGGCTGGGTTTTGCTCACCATGGAACGCATGCACGTAACCGGACCCATCACCAAGGAAGTTCAATCCGCAATAAACGACCTGTTGCGTGGATCGGCAGTTGACTTCAAGGCACGAATACGAGTAGTCGCCTGAGAACAAGGACTAGCCGAGGATCGCCGGATCCTTGGTTACTCATCGCTGAAAAGTAGGGATAGTGGAACACAGGCAGCAGCCTGTGTTCTACACGGCGATTTCGTTCTTGCCGCCTGGCGCGCTATTGCCTAGGTTCTTGTTGCCGGTCGGGCCGGTCGGTCCCGCTGGTGTGCCTGAAGTTGTCTTTCCGATGCCACCATTAGCATTCTTTGTAAGATCCTGAGCGTTTCCTTTCGTAACCGATCCGAGATCCCCGATTTTAACTGGTTGTACTGAGACTCCTCCGAGAGCAGCCGCATTCATAGTTGACCCGACTATACCATTCATCACGCTCGAGGGGCTTAGAATGTTCACTGGCCTCACACCGCTGCTGGTTATTCGTGGCATATGCTTTCACCTCCAATTATTTCGCTGTCATGCTAACGCATGACTTCGATGTTCTCTCTCTGAACATAGATACGGAAAAGTCTGCGTTCCATGAATATAGGTGGAAAAGGCTGCATGGTACATGCGTATAGCTGAGCAGTTGACTTGCACGGATTCGAGCGTTACCACCTCTCACCATTAGGTGAGGACCATAGGCCACGACGGGCGCGGATAGTTCAACCGCTGCCTTCATCAAGTCGACGAAGTGCTGAGCCCTAGCTTCGAGCGTCGCGGTGTGGAAGAGAACTGCCGAGGCGGATTGAACAGGCAGAACCAGGATGGTATCGCTTGATTCAAAAGTGAAGTTCGGGTAAAAGGTCACATCCTTGAGCTTCATGGCCGACGCTCTCTACGCTTCTGTTTAACCGAATCCTTACAAAGCAAGTAGCCGAGGCGAACCATGATTCCTAAGAAGTAGCTTAGCTTGGTTTCTCCGCGCATCTCATCTAAGGCTTTGAGCACTTTAGGATCGACTTCAGCAACGACTTTGACTTTAGGTTTCGGTCCTGTTACTGTCATGGCAAAGGCTCCTGTTCTCTGAATAGACCGGTGACCTTGGCAACGAGGGCCTGTTCTTCTTGGGGTCTCGCGGCAAGCCACGCCGCTTCATCGATCGGTCTTACTTCGGCCATGTCTGCGGCATAGATAATTTTGGCAAGGGCAATCTGTTCGTCTTCCGTGAGGTAGGCTAGAATCCGCTTGCATTGGTCCATCGTGGCCTCATCGGATTTCGGGGTTGGCTGTAGGGCTTCAACGCGTTCCGTTAACCGTTCGATTTTCGTCAATTCGTTTTCATTCCTTCCAATGATTTGATTCGCTTCTCCAACTCCGGCAAAAGATCATGTTCAAGGATAAGCCGCATAGTACCGTTCAAAGCGCCCGCCTGCCTGCTTCCGAGCTCACCCGTCCACGTCCGGCGAACGATCTGAACCAGAAAACCACGCACACCATCCGACGAAGCTAGATCGTAGGATTCAAGCCACGGAAGCGACTTAGCACCATTCCGATTACCAGCCGGCGCACCGGACCCACGACGAGAACCGCCGCGCTTACGCCTACGCATGTGGAGCTACCTCTATCGGGAGTTCTAGCGGTTCTGGTTGAGGCGTCGACTGTTGGCTTATTGTTAATTTTCCAGCATTCGAAGAAGTTAACGTTAAGGCCAGTTGCTTGCCTGCCTCAGTAAGCCCAACCGCCTGCATATAGTCACCATCCTTAATCTCAACATAGTTGAAGCGTCTTTCCCGTTTCGCTTGCTTCGCATTCTCATAGGCACGAGTGTAACTCTGCCGTTCAGCCTTCTGCTCCTCGCTGAGGAATAATGGGCTAGTAAACCTGGTTACCTGAAGAAGGTTAGCAAGCATCCACACAGCAGTGTCTGGAGTATCCAACTTGAAGGCTCTAACGAGTCCCTTCCGGCGAAGACTCAGTATGCTTCTCGATAATGACACGTTGAATTTTGGACGTGCCTTACGCCACTCATCCCAGGCTATGACATGTTCCCTCCGCCAAAGCTCGAGAAGGTACTTTCTCAGTTGGGTTGCATCTTCTTCTTTCAAAGTGGTAGTGAGTATCCACCGTTGCAGTTTACTCAGGCGTTGATTGCTCATTCAGGATTCACCTTGAAAGTGCCCGCCGGCGGGCACATTGATTGATTTGTGTACCACAGCCTTCAAACGTCGAACGCAAGCGCAAACACACGGGTAAACCTGACTAACGGAACGCGGCCCTGAACAATGCACGTGCGCGGCCCTCATCCCGGGCAGGGAACATTTCTTCCCCTTTTGGGGGTATAGAGAGAGAGGATTCCACATAGGTAGGTAGGGTAGGGGGTAGCTTCGGAGAAACCTTAGCGTTTTAGTTGGATTTCCATAGCGATTTCTACGAGCCATCAAAAACCACCTTTCTAGGGAAACGTTTCTTTGTTCGAGACTTGACGACTTGGGCGGTTGCACCATACGCTTTAGGATCCAACTGAAGGGCGACGCATGCGCTCCTGGGCTTACTATTTGGATATTGCATGAAGAAAGCTCGAAACTGTTTGACTACGCCTTTCATGGTCGCATCGGCCTCACTACGTTCAACCGTTCAACGATTTGCTGGTAAAGCTCTGGTTGCTCCTTCTCGAGGTCTTCGCCTCGCACGTTCAAAGCTAATCGCAGATACATGACAGCGCCTTTCTGGTACTTCGGATTCGGGTCGCTCATTTCATGTAAAGCACCGCTCGCGGTGATAACAAGGTCTTTCATTCTTGCGTATGCAATAGGGCCAGCTCTTCCGCGGTAATCGATTCGCTGCTTCTTCTTTTCCGGTGCAGGCTCAACCGTCACCTTTCTGTCAATATGCTCCTCCACTGTAACCTTGCGGTCCTCAAGATGCTTTAGGGCTGGATCCAAGAGGTGAAGAGCTGTCACGTCGAACTGACGCGGAACCTGGTTCTCGTCATCAATCCATCTTTTTATGGGCTCCATTCTACCCCACCCTTTCTCCTGCAGGTAAGCACACCAATCCTCGTCGAGTTTAGCGAACCCTGGCACTTTATCGCGGCGAATAATGATAGGATTAGTTTCGCCGTAGCGAGTGCGAAGTGTCTCAAGGTAGTGGCCGCAAGTCTTATTTTCATCTTGAACTAATTCTTCCATGTGAGCTGTTCTCCGTTCGGGTCGGTAGCTGGTAACTGCCGACCGTTCGTTTTTCTCTAAGTCGAGCCTCCTGTCATGAACCTGAAAGAACAAGCTACATCCGATGTAGTTTCCAAACTCTCCCGGGTGGCAGCGCCGACATTCAACCTGAAGGGAGTCATTGGAAAATGACACGTGGTCAACGCTGCCGCCGTTCGGGGTGTGTGTTTACCGGGATCCCTTCGATTGCCTGCAGGGGGGCGTCTGCGACTATGGAGCAGAACAGACGTCCACTCTGGACTTCTCGGGACCCTTTCGGTCATCGTGACAGCCGCCTAGAACCGATCTCTGCCTTCGGCCATTTCGGGTGTGATGCCCGTAACTGCGGTGACAGGTCTACCAAGCGCTGCGTCTGTCATCCCCCCTCTGTTGAAAAAGACGCCAATTTTGTCCTGGCTTCTGGTGCCTGAAACAAAGTCGGCGTAAGGTTTCTCCTTAACGGGGTTGTGTCTGTGGAATCGGTCGAGCCACCAGACCCGACGTGGATTGTCTAACAGAAAGTTCAGGTTAGGCACTAGGTCGAGTTTCAGTTTCCAACCGCATTCGCACGCTGACGTATCATTTCCGATAATGAAACCGTCTTCGGTAATGTTGAACTGTGCCTGCATCGCGACCGGGAGGACTACTAACCACATCCAAATTTTCTTGTATACCACCCGATTAGCTTCAATGCGAAGTTTCTCGCGCTCCTGATCGGCTAGTTTCTGGGCGGCTAATGCCTTCATCTTCGCTTGATTCAGTTCCTGCTGATGTTTCGCGTAGGCAGCTTCTAGCTTCTGATGACCGCCCCAAGCTTCGTCGATGGCGAAATGTGTGAGTCCCTTCTCGTATGGCTCTGGTAGGTTAGCCCAGAGATCGATCTCTGGGAGCGGAAGCGGACGCGGGTCACGGTCGGCAAGTATCTGCCCTGCGACTCGGCCCTGTTCTTTGATGAGGCGCGCTTGTATTTTGTCGGCCTGCGCTTTGGCCATTTCGAGCTTATCCAAGTCTCGAAACTTGTCACGTTCGTAATCGCTCATTGTCGTGCCTCCTTATCTCGAACGGTTTTCATGTGCGGTGGCAACTCGGCGGCCGGATTCGGTGAAGTCTCGCGGATGGCCTCAGCAAACGGGACGGCTCGAATCTTTCCAATGGTTCCCTGATCTGTTCCATCGTAGCTGTCCTCTCCATTGGCGGCCACCATTCTTTCTGATGTCGTGTCGCCGATGGAATACGTCTCCGATCGCATCGTCTGGCCGACGCGCGATTGATCGAACCTTTCGGTGTCGAAAGCTGCTGTATGGGGCAGAATTTCGACTGGTGGTTTCGCGTTGCTGGAGGTGTCTTGTAATTTTTTCAGGGCACGTGGCGTAATATCATCATTTTTAGAACTCATATGTTTTCATCTCCTCTCGGATGCTAACTGTAATTTGTCGAGCGCTTCGCGGACTAGATCGACGCCTGACGGTTGCGGCCGCGTCTCGGTAGCTGCAGGCACGATAGTTCGAATCGTGCATTTGCAATTAATGTGCGCGGGAAATGGCATTGAAGCTAATTCAGTCTGCGTGAATCGTTGACCGTTCAGTTCTGAACAAGTCGGACAAACACCTGAAGCCGACCGGCTCGGATGGTCACGCCAAACAAATTCTTGATTGCTCAAGCCTTGGATTCCTTCACGCCGAATTTACGTCGCAAGACTTTATCGAATGATTCGCCCATCTTGCCCTCGGCCCTGATCGCTTCCCAAACTGATTCGCTAACTCCAATCGTCTTAATCGCCAAGATTTACACCACCAACAAGTTGTGCGGTTCTTGTATTTTAGGTCTATTATCGTAATAGACTAACTAGATGTTATCTAGTCATATTACGGGTAACTGGCCTTATCTAGTCGAAAAATACAATTCATATAAGACCATCTAGTCAATTTTCTAAGCCACGATTTCCGCTGACCCATAAAAACGTTTCAGATTGAAAGAGCGACTAGTCAAGCTCCGGTGCTCTAACCGTCTCTACGACTTTTGGCGACATCTGAAGGCTTGTAGTTGTCAAGCCACCATTTCGCGACATCTACCCTTCGGGCAACCCACACTTTGGGCTTGCCCTTGACATATTTGAGGAACCTATCAACAGCTACAGTTCTGCCTGGCCTGCCCGAGATCCTTACATGAAGACCGACGTTCATCAGCTTCGGGTTTCGGAGCCCTTCACCGTACATAACGTCGAATGAGTCCTTAAGATACTGATAGAACTCCTCCGAGTTGCTAAATCTGTTCGAGAAGTAGTGAAAGTCATTCACGTCGGGCGTGTAAGGAATAAGCAGGAAACTTTTCCCTTTCACGTTCACATAATACGGCAGGTCATCGTTGTACACGTCTGACCCATACAGGAATCCGCCCTCTTCTGCGAGTAGTTCGATCGTATTCTCGCTAGGCTCTCGGCAATACCACCCAACGGGCCGCTGGCCAGTCATTCTTTCGATTACTCCCACTGCCTTCCGAATCACCTCCCGTTCCTCTTCCAGCTTGAGAGTGAAGTGCTCAATCCAACGATAACCATGGCTGCAAACCTCGTGACCCCGGCCCACAATCTCCTTCGCGGCTTCGGGATTCGTCTCTAAAGTTTTCCCAGTCGCGAAGAAAGTGGTCTTGACCTTGTACTTGTCAAAGAGGTTCAACATCCGCCAAATTGCTACTCGGGTTTCGTACTCAAATATGGATTCGATTGTCAGATCACGTTGTGGCGGGGACCCGTAGGACGGAAATTCACCAAATGTCTCAGGGCCCGGGTCTCCGAAGCCAACCGAGCGTTCACCTCCAGCCTCGTAATTTACTGCAAACGTTAGCGCCAATCGAGCCCCATTTGGCCATTTCACCTTGGGGACGTTTCTTCCGTAACCTATGAAATCGCGGTCTAAGGGTGACATCTCAGTTTAACCACATGGCAACTATGATATGTCCATTGACCTAGGAACTGCTCACAATTATTTCATTCGGATTTGTGGGTTATGGATCTCGTGCCACGCGTCTTGCCTGGTGCAACGATCGTAAATAGTATGGTCAATGGAAAATCGTCAGTATTCGGTAATTCACACGATTTCGACTTCGCAATGACTGGCAAAATTCGGAGCGAGAGTAAGAAAACTCGTTTTAGGTCATTCTGACGGTATTGCTTTGACGCAGGAGAAATACGGGACAGTAAAGCTGCGAGACGCGTTTGGGCCAGCGATCAGATGTGCCAGAAGAGATAGCCTCGCGATCGGCATAGCTTGACTAGTGCGATCTAATGGGATGTTGGGAAACCTTCAGATTAATAGCGGGCGCTGCAGCCATAGAGCGAGGTAACTAGCCTTTGTCAGAAGTGAAAAAGTTCAGAATAACGGGTGAGATAAAGAAAGGCATAACAAAGATTCCTTTCTCAGTGGAATTCAACGCTCTGAAGAAGGAGCATGCCCTCCAACGGCTTTACGCGGAGATGGGGAGTAGGCATCGAGCGCGCCAGTTCGAGATTAAGATAAAGGATATTCAGGAATCGAAAGAAGCATCCGAAGCTAAGGCATAGAGAAATGGCATCGTCACAGGTGAAGGAAGAGGACATTGTCCGACAGCTCGCTTCAGAGATACGTATCCTTGAAGGATCTATCGGCGTCCTGCAATCGAGGCTTGATATCGTTCGCGGCGCGATTAACGAAGTAACACTAGCTTTCAATACCCTCGAAGGAATGAAGAAACTTCAGAATGGAGACGCTACTCTTGTCCCGGTAGGAGCGGGCTCGTACATTAGGATGCAAGTGGCTGATTCGAAGAAACTCGTTATGGGTATAGGAGCAGGCGTAGCGGTCGAAAAGGATGTTGAAGGTTCCGTAGAGGAATTGAAAGGTAGACTCCAAGATCTGGACAAGGCGAGGACATCGATCCAACAACAACTCGACCAGACAGCCACCCGGTATCAGCAGGATCGCGAAGCCCTCGAAGAACTGCTAAGGCGACAGAACCCACCGTCACGAAGTGCTAACTGAAGTCACCACCGAATCAGACCTTAGCAAACAGAATTCGGGCGTGTGCGGTGAGACTTGTTCGAGAAGTTAAGATCAGGCGTTAGCGGCCTGGTTCAAAAGATATCACAACGAGAATTATCAGACAAGGATATCGGACAAGTACTCGACGAGTTCCTCCTAGTCTTAGTTCAGAACGATGTCGCCTATGAGGTTGCACAGAAGATTTGTGACGGTTTGCGCCAGAAGCTTGGGACCACTCAGGTTCGTCGTTTCTCAGACGCCACTCTGCCAGCGAAAACCGTACTCCGTGACGTTCTGCTTGATCTCTTGAAAGGAAGTGGAGGAGAGGCATTCTTCAAGGTTCTGGATGAGGGTAAGGCTCAGCATAAACCCGTCATCATACTTTTCGTTGGAGTCAACGGGACCGGGAAGACAAGCACCGTTGCCAAGATAGGTTACTTACTCCAGCAGAAAGGATACTCGGTCCTGATAGCTGCAGCCGACACCTACCGCACTGGGTCGATAGAGCAGATCGAAGAACATGCACGAAGAATTGGAATTAAAACCATCAAACATGATTACGGCGGGGATGCAGCTGCAGTTGCGTTTGACGCATCAAACTACGCAAATGCACACGGTACTAACGCTGTCCTAATTGATACAGCAGGAAGAATGCAGACAAACAAGAACCTTCTCGAAGAAATGAAAAAGATAGCTCGAGTAGCCAAACCTAGCCTCACAATCTTAGTTGTGGACGCTTTGACTGGAAATGACGCCGTCGAACAGGGTCGCAGCTTCTCGGAGGCCGTACCCATAGATGGCGTGATACTCACCAAACTTGACGCCGATGTCAAAGGGGGCAGTGCCATATCGATAGCGGCAATCATCAGTAAGCCGATTCTTTTCGCTACAGTGGGGCAAGATTACGAAGACCTAATTTCCTTTGAGCCGGAACAAATGGTGGAAAAAATTGTCGGCTAGGCGAATGGCAAGTGACTGTGCTTATTATCGCCTCTAAGCGTGACTCGGCAGCACAAAACATCGCACAGCAATTAACCCGCCTGAAGAACTTTCAAGAGACTCACATTAAGAATCTGTTTCAAGCGGGGGACGCTTTCCTCAAGCATGTCGAGACGGACGGAATATACACTGACAAACTGGACGTAGATTTCCTACCTGAGGCAGTGATCTTTGCCTCGAGGCATCGCAGTGAGAGTAATGAACCCGCCCTGACGACTCATTGGACTGGTAATACTACCGGGCGGGCTGATTTTGGCGGCAAACCCAAGAGTCTCTCACCAACAGACCCCCGACGTCTCCGTACAGCATTGTTGGCTCTGGATGCTGCTCGAGAGACAATGAAGCTGAATTACGTCGTTACCCTAGAAGCCACGCACCATGGCCCGACTGAGCTCGGGATTCCAACTCTCTTCATAGAACTAGGGAGCACCGAGAAGGAGTGGAGTGATCCTGAGGCTGGAGCAGCCGCGAGCGAGGCAATTTGGAAGGCGGCCACAGCTCCCGTCAGTGGGAAGGTCGCGGTTGGTTTTGGTGGAGGCCATTACTGTAACAAACACTGCAACGCCCTCAGGCAGGATGGGTATGCCTTGAGCCACATTTTCTCAAAGTACTTCTTTGAAGACTACGATCGAGCATTGGTTCGTATGGCATTCGACCAAACCTTGGGTGGATGCGGAACTGCCATCATAGATTGGAAAGGCATACGCGGTTCTGAGAGATCAGTACTTCTAGATGATCTGAAGCAAATGAACGTCGAAATTGTTCGCGCGTAATTTCAAAGGTTAAAATATAGGGCGTTTCATTTCAACACCGAATCATTCAAGCGCAAGTGATGAAAATCCAGAGGGACAATGCTTGAACACACACGAGTTCATCGATTCAACTAAGCGTCTCATTCATGTCACCACGAAACCTTCCCGCGATGAAGTATCTTTGATGATAAAGATCAGCTTTCTAGGAGTGGCAATAGTGGGTTCACTTGGATTCGTCATACGCGTCCTCTTTCTATTCTTCAACCTGCTCCCGCAAACGTCAACCGGAGCTGCCAATCCCGGAGCCTCGCCCTGATGAGCACCGAGCGTAAGATGCTCATCTACGCTGTGAGAACGACCAGCGGCCAAGAAAGGACGGTTGTGGACCTCATTTCGTCTAGGGTAGGTTTGAAGAAGCTCCCAATCGCCAGCATCTTAGCACCTGACGTGGTTAAGGGGTACATATTCGTGGAAGCGGCTGGGCCTCACTACGTCGACGACCTTATCGCGGGCGTACGCCACGCTAGGGCGCGGACGAAAGGTGTGATTTCGGCTGAGGCGCTGGATAGGTTCATTGTTACAAAACCTGTCATTGAAGACCTGAAAAACGGAGACTCCGTGGAGGTCATAAGTGGACCGTTCAGGGGATTGAAGGCGCGAATTACAAACGTTGACAAGCTAAAGGAGGAAGTGACGATTGAACTCTTGGAAGAAGGATTCGCGACCCTTCCAATTACTGTGCATGCTGACTACGTGAAGTTGATCAGTAGAGGAGTTGCACCTGCCATTGGGCGAGAAGAAGCAAGTTGAAGCGCTGCTGAACGGAGGGGAGGCGACTGCAGGCCCACCCCTAGGGCCGGCATTGGGTCCATTAGGAGTGAATGTGCTCCAAATCGTCAACCGGATAAACGAACTAACCAAAGCCTACGCGGGTATGAAAGTCCCAGTCCGCGTCGTGGTTGATGTCGACACCAAAGAATTCGAGGTCGATATTGGAACACCCACCACTTCAGCTCTGGTCGTAAAGGAGCTTGGTATCTCGAAAGGATCCGGTAACCCCAAGGCGGAAAAGGTTGGAAACCTCACGATGGAACAGGTTGCCAAGATAGGTGCAATGAAAATGCCAAGTAGCTACGCGAAATCAACAAAGGCTGCTGCCAAGGAAGTCATGGGAACGTGTGTCAGCTTAGGCATAACTATTGAAGGCAAGGATCCGCGCGAGGTCCAGAAAGAACTGGACCAAGGGAAATGGGACCAGCTGTTTCAGAAAGCAAGCTAGGAACCCTTTTTTAGAGTCCCAGCGTTCGGCTGATTTGCATCAGTTCCGCGCCGCGGGTCAAGGGTCCCACGACAGCGCCTTTTGAGTTAGCGAGGATTCCGGACTTAACGAAAGGCACGCCGCCATTCGTTGAACTGAGATCAGTTTCAACATGCAGAGCCATCTTGACTACGCCAAGTTCTTCCTGCGACGTGTTCGGGCTTAGCATTGCTCCTTTGTTTGTGGCGACCCCGAGGGCACCTACGAAAGATAACGTTCCTAACTTGCCGAACGCGGACTCAACTTTCAATTCGTCATTCACAGCCCTCACGACATTTGATGAGGCTTCTGGATGAATGACGGCGCCGTTATCATTAGTTAGAATGACGTTGCCTAAAGCAGTCCATCGAGAATCGACTACTACAACTCTTGCGAACTCTTGTATTCGTTCCAACTCATAGTCGTGTATAGTGTGTGGAACCAGGATAGCGTTGGAGTTGCCGGTCACCAGCGCCCCTACGAGAGTGGAGCCGGCTATGGTGGTATTGCAGACTTCGACGCCTAGCGTTTCAGCGAACTGGCCGATCTTGCGCTTGGTCAATCCTGGTGGAACTATGGCAATATTCTCGTTTGCGAAGCAGTAAACACCAATGTTCGGGCTGCCGAATACATCCGCGAGAATTATGGGCATTCCGAATTTACCAGCGCACGAGCCAGCGAGTCAGTGACTTAGGTGGTCTTCGCCGGGTAAACTATCACTTTGCCTTCCTTGTCCTTGACCGCGCGGACCGTAATCTTCCTTGGGGGCTTGTTGATGCTTCGCGCCCACAGCTCTGAATTAACCTCGTTACTGATTGCAACCTCCTCGGCTTTCATATGCCGAGCGACGTAAGCTCTCACATCCCGCACTGCCCGAGGGGCTCTTTTTCCGCGTGGGGTAACGACCCAGACATGGCGTAGGGAGATTGTGTAGACCTTTTCTTCGACGACCTCAATTTCCTCTTCGCCTTCGGGGGCTTCAGCCTCAGCAGCAGCGGGGACAGTTTCCGGGGCCGACGCTTCTTCCTCTTCGGGAGAGGCCGTTTCCTCCGTTGAGACCTCTTCGGTCGGTGCCTGTTCGATTTCCTCTTCCTCAGCCTCGACGATGTTCTCTTCTTTAGACTCAGTCTCGCTCATTCAATTTCTTCCTCCTCTATGCTTTCAGCTTCGTTCGACGCCATTGCCTTTTCTTGGGATGAGTTCGGGTATGACCGTCAGTTTTCGCCATGACCCAAGTCGGAACGGGTTTACGAGTCTTAAGGGCTGCAGCAAGTCTCCGTTTTCTCGCAGTTGGTTTGTTTCTTGCCATAACCTAAGCTCTCCGAATCCGAATCTCCTTTCGCGACGACTGCAATCGCGCTAATGCTTCCTTAAGTTGATCGTCCGAGATCGGAACCTTGATCCTGCCTGTTTGTGCAAGTTGTATGAGTTGCATTTCTATCTGTTCCGCGAATTCCGGTTTCACCATTCGTATGTTTGTCAACCTTTGTCTTGCCTCGGGTGTCATGATTTGTTTTAGGGCGGATTGCTTTTGGGCCTCAAATTGTTTTCGCGATTCTGCCTGCCTTTGCTCATCCAACGCAGCACGCTGTAGATCAGAGTATCTCCTTCGCCTTATTTCCGTGAGTTCTTCGTCGGAATAATCCTCATCATCGCTCATCATGACTGGCCTTCCGTCTTCCTGGCACCCTTGAGAATGTCGGCGGCCATTCGGTTGAGAAGACTAATACCTTCAGCGGTCAGCTTTCTACCTTGCTTCGCCTCGATGGATATGAAACCAGCTTTTTGGAGTTGCTGTAACGGTTCCCGGATGGCGGAGCCACCTGCAACGCGGGAATGTTCGATATGAGTCCCCTTGCGGAGACGACCTCCGTATTCGACTCGTAGACGAGCTATTCCGACTGGACCGTGAATGTACAATTTTCGTAAGAGCGAGGCGCAACGGATATACCACCAATCTGGATTCGATGGTGGACGATCTCGGTGAGATCCGGTTTTCGCGTTTGCTGCCCAAACTGGTGGGGCAACTTCACCCACATTCTCCTTCAGGAATTTTGACAGTTTATCTATTAGTGCGTCTGAAGGAACATCTAGTGGTGTTGGCATGGAATTTTCCGGCTGATAGCGAAGAGGTTAGATTCGGAGAGCGCCATATAAGTTTAGTTTACCACTTGAATCGCTTTCTGAACGGAACTTCATCGCTCTTTGCAACTTTCTTAAGTTCCATTCGTTTGTAGACCGTAAAGGTGTGCCCCAATACCTCGACCAACGTCGATCCAGTCGAGGCGACAACTTTTTCGGCAAAATCAGTCGTCCCAGCCTCAGAAAGCGCCGACTTCTGAATCTTCACTTTGACTAGTTCGCGAGTTTTCAACTGATTCTCCACTTGTTTCATCAAGGCCTCAGACGCGCCCTCCTTCCCTAACCAGACCGTCGGGTCCATCTTTCTCGATCTAGACTGCATCCTTCTCAAACGCTTTTTTTCGAAAGTCGTTCCCTCACTGTTGGGTATCTCTTCTTTGTTCCGCAATCAAGGCACGTAATTAAGACAGTTGTCCCAAATTCCGACCTTGTCCTGACTCGACAATTTACTCCCGGAACCAGAAGGCTTCCGCAACCTTTGCAGAGCCTGAGTTTTTGCTCCCTCGTTAATCGAACGCCGGCCTTCATCCCAATTCTGCGTGCAAGCTCGATGTACCGGTTCGCGAGGGTTCGATTCTTCGGAAAAGTTCTTTGGGCGTGGTTGAACAGGATCTCCATCCTCTCACGAGCAATTTCTCTAGTATTTCCGCCCTTTCTCCAAGCCAAAGAACCGACCAGATTCCTCTCTCTCGAAATGGTCTTGTAACCTTTTTGTGGGCAGGTTGAGAGACCTAGTTTCGATGCAATGTTGGCGTTGACCCTAGTTCTAGTCGAATCGGCTATCCAAATTGTCCCGCCGGAGATTCAGTCCCATGCACAAATCAAGCGGTATGCAGCGCGACGGGAGAAAAAACCGGACGAAGTTCTGCTTGACCGAGCGTTCCATCATGCGGCAATGCAGAAACTTGCGCGGAAAGGATATCGTGTACCGGTGGAAAAGATGGGAAGGCCGGATATAGTTCACAACGTTCTGCTTCAAATCGTTGAGACACCCCTCAACTGGGAGAGAGGACTCCGCGTTTTCGTTCACACGCAGGACGATTATGTGATTTCAATAAATCCAAAGATACGCTTGCCAAAGAATTACGTCCGATTCGTGGGACTTATCGAGCAGCTGTTCGCTCGGAAGCGAGTTCCCGAGACGGGAGAGACGTTGATGCAGCTCGAGAAAGGCACCTTGCAACAGCTCGTTCGCAACACACATACGAGCAACGTGCTCGGTTTCAGCATCCTCGGGAAACCGACCCTCATGCGTGTTGCCGCCGAACGTGCAAGCAAACTCGAGGGCCCAATAGTGTTCATCGGCGGCTTCCCCCGCGGACATTTCGGGAGTGGGACGCGAAGCCTGTTAACCGAGATATGCTCGGTGGATCGCGTATCGCTGGACGCATGGGTTGTCGCGGGCCGTTTTGTTTATGACTTCGAATGGTCCATAGGCGTGGCCCAGAACCGAATCAAGAGTAAAACTGATCGATTATGACCGACGACTCGGAACTTGAAAGGCTGAAACGTCAACGCTTAGCCGAAATGCAGAAGCGAATGACAGCGAAGCAACAGAATCACACTGCGCCTGGAAAGTTGGATCCGAGTAAGGTCTTTGAAAAAGTCTTCGTGGGGCGTGCCTGGGAAGTCTACCATGCGACGAGGGCACAGTACCCGGTAATAGCGGATCAGGTTTTCCAAGAACTGGCCGGACTCGTTCAATTTGGTCAAGTGAAGGGACAGATAACGGGGGAGCAGTTGTTTGGGTTGCTTCGCCAAATCGGCCTCGACGTTCGCTTGGACACTAAGATTCAGGTTCTGGAACACGGCGAATTGAAATCAATTGCCGACAAATTCAAAGAGGGTTAGGGGAGAGTATCTCTCGGCAGCCTCTCGGTTTCGTGGGGTTTCCCGTCGCCAGGGTCAACGAAAAGTTTACTGCATTTCTCGCAACGCCAGGCTTCAAAATCTTTAACATGCCCGGAGCTGCGCTCTCTATCCGTACATCCATTAGGTATCTGCCGACAAAATCCATTGGCAGACTGCAGTATGGGCATTTCATAATTTTTCAGATCCCTATTGTTGGGCGGGCTTCACCATCAACCTTCCATTCATTGTATGAACTCTCATGCTATGGAGGCATGGAAGCCTTTTGCATGGGACGGAACTGCATATATAATATGACCATGACAAGTCGGCTGGAAGTCAGGAGGTGACCGGTGGCGTCGTCATCTAATCGGGAGAAAATTAGGACAGCGGTCACGTGGCCCGCGGTTGTTTGGATCATAACGATTGTACTATTCCGAATAACCGCGCTCGTATACCCAGTTGCAGGTGAGGAGCTCTCAGCCAATATCTACTCAATCGCAACGACTCTTGGCTTGGTGCTTGCCGTATGGGCAGGCTTCGGAGTGAAAATGGCTAAGGGGTCGGTCCAAGAAGCAATTCTTGCGGGCATAGTTGTCGGTCTTGCGTTCGCGGTTCCTAGTGTCATCATCTTTGGCCTAAGTTTCGTTGGAGCCGCAATAAACGTAACAATCTTCTCGCTCGCATCGGCATGGGCAGCCTGGGGACTAAAGTGAGTTAAACCCTAGGCCCAACCTCCCCACTCTTCTCAGTCTTCATCCAAGATACTCCTAGAGAACAGACCGTGCAATCAGGGGGCCCCATCCAAAGGAGACCGTGAAAGTGCCACCAGTGCCACGATCTATGTTTCTGTGGGCCACTAACTGTTCTTCGCTTAAGAGTACATGTCCGAGAAGTAGAATGTGCCACACGAGCTGAAGATAGCCCACTGCAATAGAGTGGGAGGAGTGGGCGTGATTGAGCAGGCTAATTGTTCGACGAGGAAACGTCGACCAGGCCGCTGAGCTAGAAGCGCTTGAGACCTGCCAACATAGCAGGGTACACGAGATAGGGCAAGACTTTGACAAGGATGGAATGCTCCTGAGACTCATACGATGCCAAAAATGTGGGCTCCTAATGCGTCAGTACCTACCAACCGTATGAAACAGTAGAAACCGCGAATCTGCGCAAACCGAGTAGGTTTGAGTTTCTCAGCGGCGAGAGACGACTGTCCCATCAAGATCTTCTACGAGGTGAGCTAGATACCAGACCAGTTTAGACCACATCTTGCGTACCGTCGTGTTGGTCTAATCGTGCATCCACATAAGTACAAAACGATTATCAGTATTCTAGTGTTTGATAGTGCGGTCGTGTTGGGATTGAATGCTGAACGCTAACGTAAAATTGGACATACCCGTATCCGCACGAGGAAGATTGAAATTTGTCTACAAGCACGCCCAAGCATTCATCTTCAAGATCCCGCTACATTGGCCTTGCAGCTGCAGTTGTTCTTCTCTTCTCTATTATTGTTCCACCCTTCGTAGGACCCACACAACTGCTTGTGGCAACTAGGACGCCCCTCTCGCGGTTGATAGTTGCCCTAAACTCGTCTCTCTTTCCAGATTTGATTACGGCTCTAAGCCTGATTGGGGTGCTCTTACTTGTCGTCGGATTATTGATCGGCTTGGTGTTCTTCGGTTTCCGCTACCGGCCGAAGAGGGCTCGTGTTGGGATTGCTCTCTCCGCTGTTGGCTTACTGATAATCACGGCCACTTTTTTTGATTACAGCGCCGACGCGCTCTCAAGAATCTTCAAGGTGGTTCAAGTTGGAGTGTGGCCCAGTCTGGAGTTTTTTGGAACGGGATATTTGCTCGCGTGGATCGCGATTATTGCAGGTTTGATCGTTACGCGGCAGCTTGCGGTCGAAAGCAGGCCGTCACGACCCGCTTCTGTGGTGCGCGTCCAACAATCACAGGTCTTAGAAAACGTGCTACCAACGGGCTACAAAGGCCTTGATGAAATGCTCTATGGAGGTTTGCCTGTTGGATCGAGCATAGTTCTGACTGGTCCGCCGTGCGATGAAAAGAACATGATCCTCAGACGCTTCATCGAAACCAGCCTTCTGTCTAATCGCTCGTGCATTTTCATTTCCACTTCACTGGACCGCGTCCAACACCTGCTTTCTAAGTACGATAGATCCCTGCATGTGATACTGTGTAATCCACAGGCAGAAACAACCGCGGCTGCGTTTCCTCATGTCTCCAAGCTCAAAACCCTCGACAGCCTCACTCAGTTGAATCTGGAATATGACAACGCTGTAAAGATGAGCGCTGGCAAACCGACAGTCCTCTGCTTGGAGGTATTGGATGATGTGCTTCTGGAACATCATTTCTCAACAAGGAGATGGCTCATGGACATTCTGGGGAGAAGCAAGGCAAATCAGATGACTTGCCTGGCAGCACTTAACCCAGCAATGCACGCAGCGGGCGAGTCTCAAGCCGTTCTTGAGACGTTTGACGGTCACCTCGACTTATATGAGGCTGAAATCCAGGTGCGTCCGAAACTGATCCGGGTCAGAAAACTGGGAGGACGCAAGTTCATAGATAACGAATTGCGTGTGGAAAAGGAGAACATCTAAGCGTCTGATTTCTCCTCCCCGATGATCTCGCGCTCCTCTAGGACCTCGGATAGGTGCGAGATATGTGCCGTCACATTCGACACCTAACGCAGAGTAAGCTCAGTTCCTACCGTCGTCGTTCGCCGTCAGAAAAGTGTGTGGATCTAATGGTGCGGCCGCCGGGATTTGAACCCGGGCATCTTCTCGCCCTTTTCTGTACGGGCGATCAGAAGCGTGGCAGGCTTACGCCAGCAGATATTCTCTGCTGTTCCCGTCCTAGACCAGGTTGTCCAAACCGAATTGTTGTCGGCTTTCTAGACTACGGCCGCAACCAAATCAAAACTAGCAATAGGAACTACATAAAGTGCTTTCTGAGGATCCACTACCTCGAGGTTCGAAACTTCCGTGACTATCTCTTAGGTTGTTATCGTTCTTTTAATTTCGGTACTTGGGCTATGGTTGTTGCAGGCTGCTCTTCGATGAAGAAGCGTTTCCTTGCCCAGAGCGCCACGTTAACCAAACCTATGAGTACGGGTACTTCGAAAAGCGGTCCAATCACTGCGGCGAATGCTTCCCCGGAATTGATGCCAAAAACGCCGACTGCAACTGCTATGGCGAGTTCAAAGTTGTTACTGGCTGCGGTGAAAGAGAGGGTCGCGGTTTCTGGGTAATTGAATTTCCAAGCCTTAGAGATAATGAAGGATATTGTGAACATTATGAGGAAATAACTTACGAGAGGTATTGCGATTCTCACAACATCCCATGGTAAGGCTAGGATGTATCCTCCTTTCAAAGAAAACATGACAACGATTGTGAAGAGTAACCCGATCAAGGCGGTTGGGCTCAACTTTTCAACAAATGTTCCATCGTACCAATCCTTCCCTTTCTTCCGCACTAGTACAAATCTAGTTGCGATTCCGGCAATGAATGGAATGCCGAGATAGATGAAAACGGTTCGTGCAATGTCCCAAACGGAAATTACCACTGTTACTCCGGAACCATGGGATACCCATGAGGATAGGAGTGTGATAAAGAACCATGCATAGACGGAATAAAGTGCGACTTGAAAGATGGAGTTGAGAGCTACGAGAACGGCTGCATACTCATTGTCACCCTCCGCGAGCATATTCCATACTAGAACCATAGCGATACACCTCGCCAGCCCTACGATGATGATTCCGATTCGGTATTCGGGCATGTCGGGCAAGAACAGCCATGCCAGACCGAACATCAGGAACGGCCCAACCAACCAGTTCTGGAACAGAGAGACCCCGAACATTTTCCAAGCCTTTCTCACCTTCGAGAGCTCATCATACTTCACCCGAGCTAAAGGTGGGTACATCATCCACAGTAGGCCGACAGCGATTGGAAGCGAAATCGTGCCAACACTTAACGTGTTGAGAATTTTCGGGAGTTGTGGAAAGAGGCTTCCCGCACCCACTCCGATAGCCATCGCTAGGAAAATCCACAAGGTAAGAAAACGGTCTAAAAGCGAAAGCCGTTGCTTCATTTCGGGTTGCCCCGATTATCGTTCCGTGCGGGAGTAGTCTAGTGCGGCCGGTTAGCTGGGCTTCGTAGCCTTCCATGCCACGCTTTTCACTTGGAACCCTTTCGAAGTCACTTCCTCGTTGATAGGGTGTGATTCATCCGACCCTTCGATGTCTGTGAAGCCTGACTTCTCAAGCATACTTCTATACTCACTGAAGGTGACGGCGCCGGCAATGCAATCTGCCCACTCCTCAGCTTTAACCTCCTTTCGACCTTCTCGAGTTGCAACCATATCCGAGACCGATATTCTTCCCCGAGGTTTGAGGACACGGTAAATCTCGCGGAATGCCAACTGCTTATCGGGGACCAAGTTCAACACGCAGTTGCTTATGACGAGATCTACCGAATTGCCTTCGATTGGCATGTGCTCGATCTCGCCCAATCGAAACTCAACGTTCTGGTAAGCATACTTCTTGGCGGTCTCACGTGCTCTGAAAATCATCTCTGGGGTCGCGTCAAGGCCAATTACCTTTCCCGTCGTTCCGACAAGTTTCGAAGCACGAAACACGTCAACGCCTCCCCCGCTACCCAAATCCAAAACCGTCTCGCCCTCGCGAACCTTTACGTGCGTTAGGGGGCTCCCACAGCTAGCAACAACGTCAACCGCCTCTTTCGGCAGGTCACTTTCAGTTAACGATGAAGTGCAACAGCTCCCACTCTCGTCTCCGCAACATGATTCATTTAGCACCGCTAATTGACCGTACCGTTGCCTAACCGCATTCTTGATTTGTTCTTCGTTTAGTTTCATGCTTCTTCAGCTCGTAGAATACGAAGTAACGTATTTAAGAATGTTAATATAATCTTTACTCTCGATCAAACTTGAGTTCTGTCATCGCCCAAGCTCGAGTGAAACGCCTCGTCACACTAGGGTTAGTAGATTCTACCTGCACCCCAACTGAACGCATCACCGAACTGAAAGCGAAACTTGACTTTGATGATCGCAAATTCCGAGAGAACGAGACATTCTTCTCATCGCTAGGTGACGTGACTAGGTTGAAGATGCTGAAACTCATCGGCGATGAGGAATTGTGTTCATGTGAGGTTATGGCGGCACTTGACTTAACCCAACCGACCACTTCACACCATCTCGGAATATTGGAGAGAGCGGGAGTTCTAAGTTCTAGGCGCGACGGGAAATGGGTCTTCTACCGAATATCCACCCCAAAAATCAGGATGTGGCTCGCTAAGGCGTTCAATATGACAGGGGACCTAACTTGACGAAACGTGTTCTCTTCGTCTGCATCGAGAATGCTGGCAGAAGCCAGATGGCTGAAGGCTTCGCAAGAGCCTACGGGATAGTTGCGACGAGCGCCGGTACTGCGCCCGCAGAGAAAGTGAATCCGGTCGTAGTTCAAGCGATGAAAGAGAGGGACATACCTATCCCAGGAAAACCGAAGGTTCTAACCGAACAAATGATCACCGATGCTGATCTGGTTGTGACGATGGGATGCTCTGTGCAAGAGATCTGTCCAGCACCTTTGGTTCGGCAAATGCAGAAGAAACTTGTCGATTGGCAAATCGAAGACCCGAAAGGGAAGAGAATCGACGAGGTTAGAAAGATCTCATCAGGAATCGAAAGTAAAGTCGTGGAACTGTTGAAGCGCTAAACAGGGCCACTATCACGATAGGAAAACATGTGTCACACCTTCCAGTTATAGTGGTCAAGCTTATCCTCTCCAATGATGCGGTTCATGTAAGGCATCGAGTAGATTGTTATGTGCCAGTCGATATGTCGAACTTATGCAATTGTAGGTGGTGATGACTCTTGGACGATGAGCACTTCCTTGAAGCCTTTCAGAATGGAACACTCAACGCCGCTGAATTCAACCACGAAGGTCACCTCCGCTTATCCTGGCTAATGCTCCGGCGCTATGGTTTCAACGAAGGCAGCAGAATCGTTTCGAATGGAATCAAGCGCTTCGCAACCTCAAAGGGAGCAGTTAAGAAATATCACGAGACGCTTACTCAATTCTGGCTGCGGCTCGTATTCCACGCCGTCGAAACTATACCCGATATATCCGACTTCGTGGATTTTCTGAATTATTTCCCATTTCTTCTAAACAAAGACCTTCCGCTACAACATTGGCGGTTCGATACCTTGCAAAGTGAAGATTCTCGCCAAGGTTGGGTTTGGCCTGATCTGATTCCACTACCCGCGATCCGTGCCCATTGTGACTAGACTCTCGTTGAGAGAGAACCGACAAGTCGGGCAAGTGGGCGAACTGGCCGAGTGTAATAGTAATATTCGAAGGAGTCCGCGGGGTCTAATAGTATTACTTCAACACCCTGAAATATGGTACAGGCATAGTTCGAATATTTTAGTCCTGAAATTCGAAACTCTGGTGTCTCTTAATGACAGAATCAGTAGCGACGCGACTCCAACACGAAACGGAATCAAATCAGCGAACGAACGACGTGGATCAGTATATCCTGCCATTCGAACGGATAGGTATGCGCGACTTACCAAGTGTTGGTGGAAAAAACGCCTCCCTAGGTGAACTGACTAGTATGGGCATTCCAGTCCCGCCTGGATTCGCACTGAGCGTCGCGTTCTACAGGAAATTCATCGAAGTAAACGGACTTAAGGAATACATCAGCGACCAATTGACCAACTTAGACATTGGCGATATCGAGCAGCTGCAAGAGGTCGGCACAAAGATCCGTTCCAAAATATTGCATTCTGAGTTCCCACCCCAATTAAAAGACGCCGTCACCACCGGCTACGCAATACTTGGAAATGGAGAGGAAGTTCAGGTTGCAATAAGAAGCAGTGCAACCGCTGAGGATCTCGCCGATGCCTCATTCGCTGGCCAGCAAGATACTTACCTGAATGTTGTCGGGGAGGATAAGGTTCTAGATTGCACAAGGCTTTGCATTGCATCACTATTTTCGGACCGTGTCATTAGCTACAGGGCGAAGAGAGGATTCGATCACATGGACGTTGGGTTAAGCGTGGGAATCCAACGAATGGTGGAAAGTGACTCATCTGGTGTGATATTCACCATCGACCCAGACTCCGGAAACGACAACGTCATGGTCATAGACTCCAGTTGGGGCTTAGGTGAGGCAGTTGTGGGCGGGAAGGTGGTCCCGGACAAGTTCTTCGTTTGCAAGAAAAACGGCGCTATAGTCGGGAGAAGGCTGGGACGGAAGGAAATATACGCAAAATACGGCGGCAAAGGAACCACGTTCGTTAACACGCCAACAGATCGACGTACAAAATTCTCGTTGACAGAGGGCCAAATCAAGGAACTTGTTGAGTTTGCAAGAAAGATAGAGGACCATTACAAGAAACCCATGGACATCGAATGGGCCCTGGAGGGCAGAAACTTATACATTCTTCAAGCTAGGCCAGAAACCGTTCAATCATCAAAGGGAACACTAGAAGAGGTTTACCACCTCAACGGCGATGGAAAGCTTTTGGTGGAAGGAATTGCGGTCGGAGGAAAAATAGGGCAAGGCAAACCCAACGTAATGGCTAGCGCAAATGAAATGAAAAATTTCGAGAGAGGGCAGATCCTTGTCACGAAGGAGACGACGCCCGCATGGGAACCGATCATGGAGAAATCTGCCGCCATCGTTACTGAACAAGGAGGGACAACCTCTCACGCGGCCATCGTCTCACGGGAGCTAGGAAAACCATGCGTCGTGGGAGCGAGAAGAGTGACGCAACTCCTAAGCAACCACAAAGACGCTATTACAGTAGATTGCAGCACGGGAATTGGAAGAATCTACGAAGGCCTGGTCCCCTTCGAAGTTGAAACTTTCGACCTCACCACGGTCCCCCCAACCAAGACCAAGATAATGATGAACATGGCCGTACCCGAAGGCGCGTTAGTCCACGCAAAGAAAGCTGACGGCGTCGGACTTCTAAGATTAGAATTTGTTTACGGAAACAATGTCGGCATCCACCCCGCCGCGCTGTTACAATACGAGACTCTTAGACACGACCCACAAGAAATCCTGCGTGCTCCTCCGAAAACGGAAGACGTTCAGTACTTGAAACGCACTATTGCAGAAATTGAATCCCGAACTCAAGGATACGACGACAAACCGGGATTCCTAGTTGAGAAACTGAGGGAGGGCATTGCGATCGTTGCAGCAGCTATGGACCCGAAATCCGTCATAGTCAGATTTTCAGACTTCAAATCAAACGAATACCAAGCTCTCGTTGGTGGAAAGATCTTCGAAAAGGAAGAAAACAACCCGATGCTTGGCTGGCGGGGCGCCTCACGTTATCCCCATACCGAATTTGCTGAGGCCTTCAAGCTGGAGTGTAGAGCGTTAAAGGAAGCCAGAGAACTTGGGTTTCACAACATCATACCAATGATACCGTTCGTGCGCACCGTGGAGGAAGCGAAGGCGGTGCTTGAACTGATGAAAGAGGAAGGGCTAGAGCGCGGCAAGAACGGCTTGCAAGTGTACATGATGGCTGAGATCCCTTCGAACGTCTTTCTAGCCGAAGAATTCGGGAAACTCTTCGATGGGTTCAGCATAGGCTCAAACGACTTGGCCTCGCTCGTTTTGGGAGTAGATAGGGACAATGCAAAACTGGCAAAGAGCGTATTCGACGAAAGAAACCCAGCCGTCAAAATGGCCATGGCACACCTAATCAAGACAGCCCATAAGTTGGGAATCAAGATTGGTATATGCGGGCAGGCGCCAAGCGACTATCCCGAGATCGTCGAATTCTTAGTAGAAAATGGCATCGACAGCATCTCACTAAATCCCGATGTCATCGGCAGAATGAAACAAGTCGTCGCGAAAGTTGAAGAGAAGTATATGTCGGCCTAACAAACTCGTATGTTCTACTAGGCCATACCCATCTTAGCCAATTTCTGGAAATCCGTCATACTCTGAACAAGATCTGTTTGGCTAACAATTCCAATTATCTTGTCATGTTCGGTGACGACCAGCCGTTTTACCTGCTTCTCCACCATCCTGCGAGCCGCGTCAATAAGTGGAGCCGAAGCGTCAATCGTAACTAAGGGCGCAGTCATCATCTCTGCAACGGTGACTTTTGATGGATCGGCCGCGCCGGCCACTATTTTGTCAACCAAGTCCCTTTCGGTGACTATTCCGAAAGGTAAACCGTCCCTATTGGCGATCAGTGAACCTATCCGCTTTCCCACCATTAATCTCGCGGCGTCACGTGCCTTGGCTTTGGAATCTATCGAAATAATCGTTCGCATGATCTGGCGTACGGTAGGTTCGGATGTCAACTTCGTGCCCTTACGATTAACTGGCTGAATCCAATTAAAGGATTCTTGTGGTATTCACAAGTAGGCGGCGCAAGGCCTTTTCCGAAGTCAGCAACCCGTCAAAATGCTCAAGATAGTTGATCTAGAATAAGGTTGGAGAGTTCTGTTAGGCTTGTGGTCCGCCGACAGGTTTAGCGGTTGCCGATTTCTGCTTCCTCCGCCTCACCAGAATTATCAGGGAGAACAACAGGGCCAACGCGACGACCAGCCCAAGAGTATCGACGACTCCGAGGTTGGCCAAGGTTGAGGAAATTGTGCCGCTCTGAATTAGTTCAGTTGATGTCGTCGGCGTTGCTGATGGTTTAACTACTTGAACCTGTATGAGCTGGCTAACGTTCGCTGTGACGTTTTGGCCAGTAAACACCCAAGCGTGTATTTGCAGTTTCCAGTTGACAGCTTCCGATGGTGCCTTGACGGCATTGAAGACTGTAACGTTTACAGTCTTGGTGTAGGGTGGGTTGCTAACCTGAATAACGCCTATTCCAGTACTATTCGAGGTGATGATCTCGCTCGTCTCGTTTGATATGACGTCAACTCTAGCAACCACATACTTGTTGACAGGACTGCAGGTTATCGTGAGGTGCGTCGAGATCGGAAGGGTTTGATTCACTTGCACAGTTGCAGGATGATCAATTTCTGTAATCTGCACTTGACAAACCGAAGCAGCGCTAGCGTACCAAGTCCATACTTGCCCGGCCGCGCCGAAGGCTACTAAAGCAAGCAATAGAAAAACCGAAAGCCGTCTGGCCCGCAGCTTGGACATTTACATACGCCAAACTGTACAAGATAATTCGGACTATGTGAATATGTGCCTTTTCAAGCTCCACAGAACTCGCGACTTGCGATTGAACCATCAGGTCTTTCTATCAAATCGTGGGTCTTGGTGCCGAGGGCGGGATTTGAATCCGCGACTGGGCCCAACCATCAAATGGTGTGGTCAACCCGGTCTTCAGCTTCACCCTTGTTCGAAGTCGGGTGCTCTCCCAGGCTGAGCTACCTCGGCGTTTCCTCAGCAAAGCGCGTTGTGCTGGTCAGCGTGAATTAAGTCTTTTTCCTTCAGAACGATTTGCTTGGACATGCACTGTCGGAGACCGTTCAGCGGATTTGAGATCTACTGCAGAGCAGCTACCGATTGTTGGAGTTGGATAGACAGCATCGTAGTTGCGCGGTTAGTAGTTCTGTGGAGAGAACCTTGGTGGCCCTGTAGCTCGATGCTAATTTCGTCGTTATATTCGCTTTCGTACTAAGGCTTATAAGGGCCTGTGTATACTCTGTCGAGACGTATATCGACATAGGAGACGCGTATAATGGAACGAATAAAATCATTGACCTTGAGAACAGCCAAACAACAATTATTCACCGTGGCAGCGCTGGGAGTAGAAACAGCGTTAACCTACGGAGCCATGCCTGTATTTGTTAGAGCACTCTCCCCAGACGTTTACACCACGATCGTCTTTGTCATAGGCGGCGGCGTCGGATTCATTGCAACACACCTCACCAAAGTCCTAGTGAAACCACAAAGTGTTTCCTATCTGAACTCAATCAAGGAGGAGAAGGTTCGTGGCGCCATATACCTAAGCATCCTTACCGTAATTGCCACAGTAGCCATGTTCCTCCACCTATGATGAGTTATGGTTGCGGACCGGACTCATCCATCCATACGGTCCCATCTACTCTAGCCCCATTTGTACATCGTCCCGCCTATATCCGGGCCGATGACTCCGCTATGTGGGGTATCTCCCCCTGTCTGACAGCCTCTTCTTCTCTATATCAAACTAAGTTAGCTTAGTCACGCGAGTTCTCCAGTGTACTTGGATAGAAGGTATGGCCGACCATAGAGGGTAGGGAGGCAACCTTAACAGATCGAAGATTTTCGAGAGCCTGAACCCCGAAAGCATTACATTTCCGTTGGGGACGGCTGTATGCAACTCTCATCATTGACCAGGCGTTACAACATGGACCAACAGGACTTGCAGAAATGTCCACAATGTGGTACCCGCATCCGACAAAAGCAGGCGTTTTGCGGAGGATGCGGCCAGCGCCTCGGCCCGTGTCCGAGTTGTAGCGCAATAAACCTAGCCTGGTCAGACTACTGCCACAATTGCGGCAAGCCCCTCAAACCCCCAGAACTATCTCAGGAGGCTGCGTCCGGCGTACCGCTATCCTCTAGCGAAAGCGTTCAGAGCAGGCAATCCACGCAACCCGCCAAACCTGTTCCTATGATAGACGTCCGCACGGTCGAGACAACAAAATCGTCAGACATGAATAGCCGCGTATTGAAGTATCTGGAGAATCACCACGGTGGTATATCGATACGGCGAAGCTCACTTGAGCTCAGCATAACGGCCGACCAGCTTATCGAGTCACTCACCCGCTTACAGAAGAGTGGGCTCATTCAGAAAGACGAAACAACATTCGTCGAACGTATGAGGAATTGCCACAACTGCGAAAAGACGATCGGTGCTGATGAAACTTACTGTCGATATTGCGGTGCCAAGCAGGTTTTCGTTGAGGAGAAGGAGCCGCGGGCGATTCTTGATCCGCGCACGATGAAGGTGGCGTTGATGATGCTAAGCAGAGTCGTCGAAGCGAAAGACCATCCTGAGTACTCAACGGTAGACGAGTTGACGACTACCATTGGTGCTGTTGCGCTTGGAGGGGAGAAGCCACAGGACGCGCAGGAGCTCTCATTCCAAGACCAGCTCAGACTCCTCACGCTCGTCTTCGAGTATTCCCGCGACAAAGTCATCTACAAGGGAGAGTCATTTGGTGAATATGTCAGATGGCCCTGGGAAACCATGAAGACCGGTGGCGACTGCGACTGTAAAGTGGTTCTCTTGGCCTCCATGTTAGCTAGCTTAGCGTTTCGAAGAATGCACATCCTCATCCTCCCACCTGGTACATACGTTGATGCAAACACACACGATAAGCGGAAGCTTCCAGGTCACGCCTTACTTGAGGTTGAGCTGGCCGACGGAAAGAAGACGATTCCCTTGATTTTGGATCCCTCTTGCATAGACTGCGACGTGGACGAAATCTCCCAATCAATCAAACCATTTCTCGCCAGTTTCTATCGCATCCCAATCGTTCCATGAATACGAAATTAATCCTCTCAGACAATTAGAGAAAGCATTGACTCTTTATCTCTACCTAAAGTGGCTGGCAAAAAGCACGGCGTGCAAAATAGCCAGCTCTTCAACTAACCTGGATCAGGTTACTTCGAGAGCCCAGCGAAAATCGAAGCCTCACTGTGCAATTTAGCCCTGTGGGCCTCGCTCATTTTTTTCTGAGTCGCGACGCTATTTCAGGCGGTAGAGATTCCCAGTCGATTTGCCATATGTACCGCGCCGTCTCCCTTGTGTCTTCGTTGAAGTCGCGTTTAACGATGCCTTCCTCTTCCATTCGGTTCAGGTATTCGCTGATTACGCTCCTGCTTATACCCAAGTGGTCCGCGAGTTTTTCCGTTCCGGCCTTTCCACCCAGCTCAGTCATGCCTAGTAAGGTTCTGTACCATGCAATGCGGATTTTGGGTTGTTTACTTTGGGCAATCGCTTGTTCCAGTTTGCCGATCCGTTGATCGATCTTTGTGAACCTTGTTTCAAGCCATTTCTTTAGCTCGTCGTCAGCTACCATTGATCCTGACCTCCCTCGAGAAGATGGTCCTCTAGATCTCCGACGCGTTCGTCTATTTGCGTCATTCTCTTTCTCAGCCAGTTTGCTAGGTCTTTGTTCATTGATCGTCGTAACTGTTATGTCTAGGCGTGTTTAAAAATGTATCGTCATTTCCGGAAGTCATATAAGCCAACGTGTATAATAGTGTAGATATACGTATCGACAGGTGCATGAAACAAATGAACCCCGTTATCATCGTCTTCGTTATAGCAACAGGCTACGTCGCGGTAAACGTTGTTTTACCCATAATCTTTTGGTTCACACAAACCTCTGCCTCGGGCTGCGTTACGCTCAGCCGATCGCAAAACTGCCCTCGCGTCCAAACTAAAACCCTCCCTACATTTTCGACCACGCAAACTCCTACCTAATTCAACCTGCCCCACAAATGAATCGAGGCTGTCAGGTCAAGGTGGCGCCGCCGTTCGTGCCTGTGAAACCATCACAGAATAGTAGAATGGCAGTAGCCTCCTAAGCCTGCTAATGAAACTGGCTTCCCACCTGCTTGAGTAAAGTTACTCTTGCCGTAGGGAGTGGCCGCACTTACCGCAGAAAGACTGGGCGAACGGTGGGTTTCGATAACCGCATTCACTGCAAACTAATCCTCTAGGACGGACTGCAAACAGTCTTGGAACGATAAAGCTTGCAACCGCACCAAGAAGCAAGACCAGAGCCAAGGATACTCCCCAAATGTTCCCAAGTAGTGAGGTTGTCTGGGTCGAAACTGTAGTCACTGAATACGTGATAGTTTGCGTCACAGTACCGCTAATGGTCGTCGTGTAGCTCGATGTGACGGAGGTGACTGAAGTCTGGCCTACAGTTTGAGTTTCTTGAACAGTCTTGTTCACAACCTCTGTCGAGGTCGTATAGACCATAGCTGGCATCGTCATGGTCGTCAGAATCGTGTTTGTCGAGAAGACTGTTGTGGACTGTGTCAGGCTGGAAATGGTGGTTAATTGAGCCATCGAGATCGTAAGTGGGGAATACGTTAGGACAATTGATAGGAACAAGATGAATATTATCGTCCTCATGCGAACTGATGATAGTCTACCCATGTAGTTCAGGGCCTCTTCAGCGGTTCTCCGCAGCCCACACAATACTTTCCAGGAGTGGAATTCTTGAAACCGCAGCTTGCACACGTAACAACCCCGTGCCGCGGAGACTGTTTGATCACATTGACTCCGATAATTAATGATGAGATGAGAATTATTGCAGCGAGCCCGAGCTCAAGTAGTGGATCGGGTACGCTCATGATAGTCGAAGCAGTAGTTGTTGTGAGTGTCAGGAATTGCGTCGTCGCGTAGTTTTGTGTTTGAGTGTTTGTTGTGCTACCTGTCGAATAGAGCACTGTCGTTATTTGCGTGCCACTTAGTTGGGTGGTGGATTGCGTAGTTACCGTGATTGTCGATGTACCAGTACTTTCGACTGAGGATATGCTAGTCACGGAGGTTGTTGCCGAGTAAATACTGGTGACGGTTGTTTTGGTGGTAATCGTGGTTTCCGCGAATGTTACTTGGAAAGATGCCGGGTAACTGGGCATTGTGAAAGTGCAGGTGTACCCAATTTGAGGGGTGCAGGAGATTCCGGGTGTCAACCGGTAACCTGAGATTGCCCATCCTGTGGCTGGGGTAGCTGTGATTGAGATAGTGGATCCAACAGCCACTTGACAGCCAGATGGACAATAGGGAGAGATGGTCCCCTGTCCAGTGTATGTTGTGGTTAGAGTCTGATATTGAAGGTAATTCGCGTTGGCAGAAACTGGGTTGTTTGGCATCGTGAATATGCAGGGGTTGGAATTGAGTCCGCCTAAACAGTTGGTCCCTGTCATGTTCCAGCTATAGAACGTCCAGCCAGCGGCTGGAGTTGCAGTAACATTCACAGTCTGCCCAACCGATTCCGGGCAGCCCGACGGGCATGAGGGGAAAACGGAACCTTGTTCAGAAAATGTTGTAGTGAGAAGCGAGGACGCCTGAAGAATAGTAAGTGCTACTTTAGCGGATTGTTGGTCGTTTGTCAGATCCTTAAGGTAGAACTGTTGTGGGCCGGTCGGTATTTTCGATGTTACCTGCATTGAACCTGAAACGTCTCCTTGAGCGTTAGCCGCCGCTTGGTTCTGGCATATGGATGTGGCGTTGTTGTCAGTTGTCAGACATGATGCTGCTGCGTCGCCCGTGTAGAATCCTGACCCTCTGAACTGGATCGATTCTCCTTGGGAGTAAGACGTTTTGTCTGTCCAGTCAACGTGCGGTTTCGGGCACGGCCCTTGTGAGCAACTAATCATCACCGAAAGGGGAGACGCTTGACGCGTTAGTCCCGGGGCGGTGCCCGTAACGGTAATCGTATACGTCTTGCCTGGAGGAGCAGCCATAGCGTTGACGATAAGAGTAGTCACGAAGGGCGGATTCCCTGAGGGTTGAGCGAAAGATCCGGAGACATCACCATCCTGGGGTGAAACTCCCGCTGCCAATGTTACATTCTGAGGGGTTCCAGAAACTAACGAAACCGTTACCTGAACGTATCCTTCATGGTTCGGCGCCACCGAAAGAGAGTACCCATTGAGAGTCAGGCTGAAATTGAAAGCCGCTTGAGCCTCGGCCGATTCGAAAGCATTAAGCGCGACCGTCAGGAGGTTGAGCATGAGGAAAGCCATCAATAAAATTCGGGTCGCGCGATTGATCAATGACATTTTCCACGGACGATGGATACAGGTGATAGATAGCTCTTTGTCGCGTGGTCCATACGCTTATACCCCACCGCCAAAGTTCGCGGCTTTCGGCAGATGGAGTTTCCAGTGAAGTTTTTCGCCTGCCTCGAAGGCACATCTCTCTTTTTGTCGTTCGTCGTTCCGGTTTTGGATTTGCACGAAGGTTTTTAGCCGCACGCGGAAAGTTCTCGGATCAGTGGGCCGGTAGATCAGCCTGGTATGAGCATCGTAGACTAAGAAACGATGCGACCACATCGTCCGCTTGGCATGCGGGAGGTCGCGGGTTCAAATCCCGCCCGGTCCACCACCGCTGAATTGAGCTCAAACTGTTAATGTCCCTGTAGATCTCAACATTGGATGATTAGATTTCGATGTTTGAGGGACGAGTCGTAAACTCATTTCGAGCGATAACGCATTATCCTTATCTAAAATAGGCGAACGTCTGTTCGCCCCTCGTCGAGGTGAACCGCCTGCCCTCTCAAGTGATTCAAGCTAGCAACTTGGTGAAGTACTACCGGAAGAAGAAGGAACCGGCTCTCGAGAACTTGAATCTCGCCATAAATGAGGGTAAGATATTCACGCTCCTTGGGAGAAATGGGGCTGGAAAAACCACATTCCTGAGAATCGCCACTACTCAGCTTCTACCCACCTCTGGTTCTGTGGCCGTTTTCGGACTTGACGTAATGAAAAATGCTAGGGAGATACGTCGGAGGGTCGCTATCACCCCGCAGGAGGCCAAGCCTCTTTGGACGCTGAACGCTTACGACCATGTTTTGCTCGCACTCATGATGCGGGGTGAAAGCCTCGGGGAGGCTTCAGTGAAGGCCAAACGAGTGCTCGAGACTGTAGAGTTTGTTGAGTTCGAGAGGGTGCATTCGGAAGAGCTGTCGGGTGGGTTGAGGCAAAGAATACTGATCGCAATGACAATCGCTTGCGACGTTGACTTGATGTTCCTTGACGAACCTACAATAGGCCTCGATCCTGTGGGAAGAAGACGTGTGTGGAACGAATTGATTCGACTAAAACGGGAGGAAGGAAAGACGATAGTCCTCTCGACGCATTATATGGATGAAGCCGAAGCGCTGTCTGATGAATTGGCAATAATGGATCATGGCCATGTTCTCGCGCAAGGCACTCCGACTGAGGTGTGTGCGAAGTATCTGAGTTCGAGGTTAAGGATTGACGTGGCAGCTGGTTTCACAGATGATGAGTTGAAGTCTTATGGAAAGGTAACTAAGGTCGGCAACCTCTCCAGACTTTTCGTTGACGAGAAAATGGCTGAAGAGGTAAGCAGGGAGGCACTGAAACGGAAAGCCACAATTTCAATCGCGCCCGTTACATTGGATGACGTTTTCGTGGAAATCGTAGGCTCAGACATCGACGAAGAACAAGAGGCCGAAGAGCCAGAAAGCCACATGAGAGGAGCCTACGAGAGATGAATGAGACGATATCTCAAAAGATAATGAAAGAACTCAGAACCATAGGCGCGCTAAGCTACTATATCGGCATACTTCCCATGATCAGAATCCCAACACTACTTCCTTTCGTGTTCTCAACACCATTCACAATACTCTTCATACTTTTCGTAACTGGCCATGGAGCAACATTCCTATACGGAATCGCAGGCGCAATAACAATGACCGTGTCCCAGCAAGGCCTCTTCCTAGGAGCAGACTTAACAAATTTGAGGATTGAACATAAGTTTCAGTCGATGGTAGTAGCATCCCCGGTCTCTCCTCTTACATACATGTTCTCCGTCGCGATGTCAGAGCTAGCCTTCGCTGCACCCGCGCTCGTTATTCTGTTGGCAATAGTCCCTTCATTCACCGCTGCAATCTCGTCCTTCATGATTCCCGAGATACTTGGAGTGATCTTTCTTACATGGATAACGACGAGTGCGATTGGTTTCTTCCTCTCAACCTACGTCCTTAACACTCGTACTGCATTTCTAACGGTTGCCTTCATCTCCATCGTACTATCAGTTCTACCGCCCGTCTTCTATCCACTTCAGATAGTGCCCGATCGGCTCAGATGGCTCGCTGAGCTCGTTCCAACCACACATTCCTCTGTCCTGATAGAGAACGCGGTGGGGCTACCATCCACGTCCTCGCAAGTGCTGATCAGCTGGCTCGTGCTACCGGTATTCACAATCATCTTCCTCTCTCTGGCGCTATTCAAAGCGAAATGGACAGAGAATTGAAACCAAAGTCTGAGGAATCGACGTTGAGTTCAAATCCTAAAGGGTATAAAGCCTTGATCAACGCAACAGAAAACAATCTCGTTCGAGAACTCTTTGAGTGTTGAGAGATTTGTTTGACGATGGTAAAGAAGTGAAGCTTCTCGAGTCCTTGGGCTTGGCGACTGGTGAATCTAAGGTGTATTTGAAATTGCTCTCACAGCCGGGGGGCGAGATGGTGGAAAAGGTGGTGACCGCGTTTGGGATCCCTGCGCCGATTGCTGAAAACGCCCTGAAGTCTCTTTCAGACAAGGGCCTTGTCAAGATCTCCAGTAATAGAGTTGAGGTGGTCCAACCTCGTCTAGTCCTTCGGAAGATACTTGATCAAAGGAAGAAAGCTATTGACGATCAGGTGTCCCGGGAGACATCGATCGCACTGGATCTTGAAAAACTGCTAGAACCAATATACTGGGAAAACAGGCTTGGGATAAGGCCGGAAGAGATTATCGAGCCTCTACGAGACCTACCGGATATGGAACTCCGAACCGCACAAATCCTTGGGAACGCAACCCGGGAGGTATCTATCTTTGCTGAAACCTTCGGATGGTACGAAAAGGTCCGAGAATCCATCTTCCAAGCTCACGACCGTCAAGTCACCATGAAGGTTTTGATGATGGTGAAGGATTCCTCCACCGAGCTACGAGCGAAAGAACTCGGAGGACTCGGCATACAGGTGCGCCACTGTGCCGAAGAATGGTACCCCGTAAGGGGAACACTTGTGGACGACCAGGAGCTCGTCTTCGTAGTTTGGGCAACCAAAAAGAGCGACGCCCCACGCCCCATCTACTTCCGCCCAAACTACACAAAAAACCAAGGCCTCATCAGAATCTTCCGAGACGCCTTTCAAAAGAGATGGGAAGAAGCACAGTCAATCTGAATTACACATTGATGACGTACGATCGCGGCACGCCGAACTGGGCGTAGACAGACTCCAACCGCCTCATCAAGTCGCATTCATTCAAACGACGCGCTGGCTCAAGTAGGTGTCCGTTACATTTACAATCGCTTGCTCCGATTTTCAACAGAACCGGCGGAGCATCTAGTTCCTTTGATAATGAGCTATTGACCTTACACTCCAGTCGGACATCAGAGACAACATACACAGCGCCCGTGACATAGCAATCGCGGCGCGAGGTGATGTAATCGACATACCACCTCAGGCTCTTTTGACGCCTCATGTGCCTTTCAAGCCTCCCCTCTAGCGAAACAGCGCCGCGTCCCAACGCTGATCCCGTATAGAGATAGTAACCTTTTCTCAATCTGGCCCTTCCCAACTTGCCGAACGTTGAGCAGCCTGGATCTTTGCACCGCACAACTATAGTGTATGTTCCCTTCAATTGCGAACTCCTCTCCGAAGTACAAATAGGGAGAGATATGCTTCTGTTCGGAAGAAGTGGCGTGGACTGATTTGAAGGGAATAGTGCTTGCGGGAGGGTTCGCAACCAGGCTCCGACCGATTAGCTACGCTTTACCTAAGTTGCTCTTTCCTGTTTGTGGCAAGCCGATGATCTACTGGAATTTGGATCTTCTCAGGAGCCTTGGAACAGACGAAGTGATACTCGGCGTGAATTATTTGGCGGAGACCTTACAGCGCTACGTCGGATCGGAATACAGAGGAATGAGCATAAAGTATTCCCTTGAAACCGAACCACTTGGGACAGCGGGGCCGATAAAGCTAGCCTCGACTAACACGAGAATCGATGAAACATTCATCGCGATGAACGGCGACGTTATCGCCCAGATCAATCTTCGAGAGATGTTGAAACAACACAAGGAAACAAAAGCGCTGATCACAGATGCGCTCCACGAAGTGAAAAACCCGACCAGCTTCGGCGTTGTTCAACTAGACGCCGAGAACAGAATCCGCCGCTTCGTCGAGAAGCCAAAGCCAAGAGAGGCACCCAGCCGCCTTGTTAACGCCGGAATCTATCTCATCGAACCAGACGTGCTGCAAATGATACCCCCTAATCAGAAAGTTTCGCTTGAAAGGGAGATATTCCCGCCCCTTGCCAAGGAAGGAAGGCTCGGCGGATTCACTTTTTCAGCTCACTGGTTTGACATAGGAAACCTCATTGACTTCCGAAAAGCCAACTTTGCAATGCTCCTAGACTCAGCGCATACTTCCGTAGAGGAGAAGGGAACGGGGGTCAAAGACGCTTCGATTCGAAAATCAGTCTTCATCGGAGAAAACTCAAGAGTGAGTAGCGAGGCATCCGTCGGCCCCAATGTTTTGCTCGGGAACAACGATTCGATCGCAAAAGGTGCAAGAGTCTCGGAGTCAATATTGTTTGACAGAGTGACCATCGGGGAACGCTCAGTGGTATCTGGGGCAATCTTAGCAAATGACGTTAAGGTCGGTGAACGAGCTAGGATTGGGACGGGATGCGTAATTTCATCGAGCGTAAAAATTGCGGACGGCGTGAAAATTGGGTCGGGGGCAATAATTCATCCTTACAAGGAGATTAACAGTAACGTCAAAGCATCGGCCCATGTGATGTGATCCCAAATGTCAGAGGGAAGAAAGCTCTTCGGGACAAATGGCGTTCGGGGCATTGTCAACAAGGAGATGACCAGTGAACTCGCCCTGAAATTGGCCCAGTCCACGGGCACCTACTTCCAAGGCACAGATTTGACGGTAGGTTGTGACGGCCGCGTCTCAAGCCCTCTCTTCTTGGAAATTGTCTGCTCCGGACTAGCGAGCGTTGGATGCCAGGTTTGGAACCTAGGCATGATAACTACACCCGGCTTGCAGTTCTTAACGAAAGATTGGAGCTTGAAGGGAGGCATCATGATTACCGCTAGTCACAACCCACCTGAATACAATGGCATGAAAGTTATGGGAAATCGCGGAGTGGAACTCCCTCACGAAGAGGAATTGAAGATTGAACAGATCTTTTTCCAATCAAAACTGAATTTGGTGGCTTGGGACGAGATCAAACCGCCTCTTCCAGTCTCTGAGAAATTCACAGGCTATATCAAATCGATCCTCGAGAATGTCGGTGAAGTGCCGAGACGCCCAAGCCTGAAGGTAGTCGTTGACGCGGCAAACGCGGTCAGCGTTCTCTCAACGCCAACTATTATCGAGAGACTAGGCGGTCAGGTTTCAATTGTCAACGGCACGATCGACGGAAGATTCCCGGGTAGATTGCCCGAACCGACCCCTGAGCACCTCCGCGAGACGTCACGAATTGTGCCGAGCCTTCACGCAGATTTTGGCGTGGCACACGACGGAGACGGGGACAGGGCCGTGTTTCTGGATGAACATGGAGCTGTATGCTGGGGGGACCATACTTTCGCATTGATAGTCGAAGATTTCCTGCAAAATTATCCCGGCCAGAAAATTGTCACCCCCATTAGCTCCTCTCAGATGATCGAAGAAATAGCCGAGAAGCACGGCGGGGAGGTGGTCTATACCCCCGTTGGGAGCGTGTATGTTTCAAACTTGATGTTGAAGATTAACGCGAAACTCGGAGGAGAAGAAAACGGGGGCATCTTCTACTCTCCACATGTCGCAGCACGCGACGGAGGAATAACTACAGCCTGGACATACAGAATACTTGCCGAAACAAGAAAACCACTATCAAAACTGATTTCCAAGCTTCCAAAGTCATACATCGTAAAGGACAAGATCCCATGCCCCAATCCAATAAAGGAAGAAGTGACAGAAGCAATTCGAAATCTTCCCCGTAAAGGCAAAGTCTTGGACATCGACGGAATCAAGGTTTGGATACCGCCACGATCTTGGATACTAATTCGGCCCAGCGGGACTGAACCAGTCTTTAGGATTTTAGCTGAGGCCCCAACGAAAGGCAAAGCACTTCGAATCGTGAATGATTACAAAATCAAACTGTCAGCCATCATCAAGAGTTGCAGAAGACATGCTTGACATTCTGCAAGCGATGGCCGTCTGTTTCATATCCATTGTCACCTTCGTCGTGACTTTCGCGGCAACGCCGATTGTAGCCAAAGCCATGAGAGCCCGCGGAATTACGGGTAAAGATGTTCACAAGCTGGCCAAGAATGAAGTACCCGAAATGTGCGGTCTAGCGATAATAATAGGTTTAGTCGTGGGCGTAGTGGTTTGCATTGTCGCATTCCCTTCATCGATCCGAACGATGACTGCATTCATAGGAACTGTTCTGATAGCGGGAGCAATTGGTGTTATTGACGACATGCACCCATTAGGGGCGAAATCCAAGCCGGTACTTACGGCCCTAGCCAGCATACCAATCATCGCTTTTCGAGTGTACGTTCCGTTTCCTGAGATACCGCTCGTTGGAATGGTCAGGCTTACCATCGTATACCCGCTTCTCATACCAATCGCCATCGCCGTCACCTCCAATTCAATTAACATGATGGACGTAATGAATGGCGCAATGCCAGGTACGGTCGCCATAATTGCAATAACAACTACAGGGATTCTTCTCGTCTCAGGCAATGTGCAAGTCGGATCTCTTGCTGCCATCCTATTCGCGGCTATGCTTGCTTTCTACTACTTCAACCGATTCCCTTCTAAGGTGTTCAGCGGGGACACGGGGAGCCTATCCGTTGGAGCCGCAGTCGGGGCTTTAGCGATTCTCGGAAGGTTGGAGGCTGTACTCCTAATAGCATTGATTCCCCACATCATGAACGCCTTCTATGGGCTCGCCTCCGTACGTGGTTTGCGTGAAAGGCGAGAGATTCTTGAAAGACCCACAAGGCTCCTGGACAATGGATTGTTGGAGGCTAGCAACGAGAAAGGCGCGCCCGTCACCCTCACCCGTCTAATCTTAGCTTCTGGACCGTTAAGTGAAAAGCAAATTGTCCGAGCGATGATGATCCTAACTTCGGTTTCCTCTATGCTCGCGATAGTGACCTACTGGATAACGGTGACCGTCAAGTGAAGCGGGTACTTCCTTTAGCAGCAATAGAGGTATTCGTGTGGCTCTTCCTACTGGGGGCTACATACGTCATTTCAAAGGGAACATTTGCGATTAGCTTTGGAACAGCTACTTGGGCTGAGAGAGTAGCGACACAAACAGCTAGAGTTGCGGCATCAGGTGGCCTTGTCCTCATCTGGTTACTGAGCTGGAAGAAAGTGACTGATTCTTATCTCACGAGAACGCTGTCGCGAAAGCGGGCTAATGTTTGAAGATTTTTTGAACTATTATTTGTAAAGGATCTTCCATGCTTCGAAGCAGTTTCGATGATTTTTTCTGATAGAATTCACGGAAATCCGCGCTTTTGCAGATTGCGCTCGTTCGTTGAGCGATACGCCCTGGGTCAAGAATTCTCTCAACCAATCCATGATTAATCAGAAACCTCTCGACGAAAGTGGCATCTCCGGGGTAGTATGAGATCACTGGGACACCGAGTAAGGCGGCTTCGGCGGTCATCGTTCCACCTCCGCCGAGGAAAACTGATGAGACTCGCATGAGCGAGACGGCGTCGATAACGTGTTCCGGAACGATCACTCGGTTCCCAAATCTCTTTGTGAACCGTTCGCCTTGTACATCATATCGTGGTAAGATTACGACTTGTGAGCCGTCACCGTTCACTTCGATGATCTTTGAAACCGTTTCAGCTACGTTACTTGCGATAGATGAATGCCGATCTGAAAGATACGAGGCATACTCTTCAGGAGGCCTGATAACAATGACCGACTTCGAAAAATCGAGCTTCAGCACATCTAGGGCTCTCATGTTGGTCTTGTATTTAGATAACCACACCACGGGGTCCAGCGCTCGATACCTAATTATGTCTCTAGGTTTGATTCCATAACGCGTCCATGCGTGAATAGGGATTATCCATGGCGTGAACAACTTTTCCGATAGAGGGATTGTAAGTCGGCTGACAGCGTCAGCATGTGGAGAGTCGCTAATACAATAATGCGAGATCCCGAGTCCAAACGCAACCCGGGCCGCTTCAGGAGATGAAAATGATATCGCTACATCGACGCTCTCTTCCCCTATGACCCTGGCGAGCTCAGATACGCGTTTCGAACTCTCTATGAGTTTGTCTTTTAGCTTTTCTCCGCCATGACGCCCGACCGAGGTCGCCTTCAAACCCCTAAGTTGCAGGAGTTCAGTGACCTCACGATATTCACGTGTGGTCAAGAAAGTCTTGAAACCTTTGGCTTCAAGCCTATTTCGAAGCTCCCCGAGAAAATTTGCCTGTTTAGGTGTGAGTACGTCGAGCCAGATTTTCATTTAGCGTTCAACCTCCCCTGCAAAATCTTAGACGAACTAGCCCATCTTAGAAGGAAAGACTCACGAAAGATTCGAATTAATCCAGGGTTCTTCGTATGGTTGGGAGTATAAACGATGGGGTTCCAATGGCGTTCTACTTCCTCGGCAGCCCATATCAGAAAGACGAGATCTCTGTTATCGACCAAGGTTCCTCTAACTGGATGCCATGGATCGGGAGAGTCTCTGAATTGCACTCCAATCGCGGACAACTCGCCTACTTGCTTCTTCACTGGGCTATCTTCAGACTGCATCAGGATCTTAATTTTCACTCCTCTTTTCACAGCCCGTCTCAATTGAACCTTGATTTTTGGAAGCCACGAGAACAACGCTGTCGAGATCAACACCTCATTAGCTGCTTTGTCAAGGTAGTTGTTCGTTCTATTTTCCATAGCTCGCAGGTCTGCCAGTGGTTCGAGCAACTCTTCTGCTTTCACTTGTAGGTGGCTCTCTACGTAGATCGGCTCCACTTGTCTTTGCAAATGCCTAAGCGTTTCATCGATCGCCACTAGTCCCGTTTCGAAGTTTTCGCGCAAGTGAGTTACGTATTCGCGCTTTGCCTGTTCGGGCGAAAGAGCGTGATATCTTTTAGGTCTACCCTGAACAATTTTCGCGAATCCTTTTTGCATCAGCTGTTCAAGAGTACCGTACACTCGCGTGATTGGAACCGAGGTGTTTCTTGATATTTCTTCTGCGGTCATCATTCTCTTGGACAGCAGGGCGATGTATGCTTCTGATTCATAGGTGGTCAGCCCTACCTGCTGGAGGTACTCCATAATGCGAGTTGACGACATAATTAACTCTTGTAGAGTTAAAAACAGTTAAATATTTCCCTCGACGTCGTACGCGAGATATTTCGATGTCCTCTACGAGTTCGCAAGGACCACTCTCTCTGGAACCCGGCGAGATTGCAGTCAGAATCCGCGATGGTCGGCTTACAATCGGCGTGGTAGGCTTGGGTTGGATGGGGTTGCCTACGGCATGCCTCTATGCCGATGCCGGGGCACGTGTCATTGCGGCTGACATGAATCCGAAGGTTGTTGAAAGGGTCACCAGGGGAGACCCACCGATTGATGAAACAGGTCTCCCAGCTATGCTGAAGAGAGCAATTAGGTCCAACAAGTTTTCGGCTACCACCAATACCGAGGAGGCGACTGCAAGTGCCGACATAATCTTCATCGTGGTCCCGACCATGATTGATAGGCAGAAGAGGGCTGACTATTCTGCCGTAGAAGACGCCTGCATAAGTATCGGTAAGGGGTTGAAGAGCGGTAGCCTAGTCATCTTCCAAAGTACATGTGGGCCCGGTGTTACCGAACGCGTCGTAAAAGGAACGCTCGAAAAATATTCCGGCCTTACCGCAGGGCAAGGGTTTGGACTAGTTTACAGCCCAATTAGAGCAATGGGAGGTAGGGCCCTTCAGGATATTCAAGCCTACAGCAAAATCGTAGGGGCTGTAGATATGAGAAGCCTCGAGGCGGGATGCGCAGCGATTTCAGTGATCGTGAAGGGGGAACTTTTGCGCGTCCGGGACATTAGGACGGCTGAACTCTCGAAGCTCTTCGAAACAATATACCGAGACGTGAATATTGCGCTCGCCAACGAGTTCGCATTGCTCTGCGAAGAAGTGGGCGTCGACTACCTGGAGACAATGAAAGCCTCCAATAGCCAACCATACTCCCACCTTCACTCAACCGGCGTGGGCGTTGGCGGCCATTGTCTACCCGTCTACCCGTACCTCTTGCATAGTGAAACTTACACGCTCGATTCGAAACTTCGACTTGTTCTCGACGGGCGGAAGATCAACGATCTAATGCCTCGGCACGTTGTCAAGTTAGCTTCAGATGGACTACGCGTCTGCGGCAGATCACTCAAGAGGGCAAAAGTTGTAGTACTGGGCATCAGCTATCGCCCTAACGTGAAAGAGACACGCTTCTCGCCTTCGCTTGACCTGATTGGTACATTGAAGAAACGCGGGGCTCGAGTGATTGCATTCGACCCCTTGTTTAACGCGTCAGAGATGGAATCGTATGGTGTGGCTTCCGAACCGACACTGCGGAAGGCGGTTGAGAAAGCAGATTGCGTGATCGTCACCGTGGCACATGACGAATTCAAGAAAATGGATACCATCGAACTTGCAGCACATGTGTCGAAGAAAGGATTGGTCGTAGACTGCACCGGGCTTCTTGACCCGACGAGCGTAGAGAAGAGTGGACTTGTGTACCGAGGAGTTGGCAGGGGATTATGGACTCGATGAAGAAACTCAGGAGCGCAGTGATCGGTACTGGTTTTTGGGGAAAGAATCAGGCTAGAGTGCTATCACAACTCGATCAAACGCAACTCATGTGCATCTGCGATGTTGATGAACAGAGAGCCAAGGAAGTCGCCTCAGAATTTCATGTACCGTATTCTACGAATATCGATGAGATGCTCTCACGCACTGATATTGACGCAGTGACCGTCTGCACCCCCACAACCACCCATAAGAAAATGGCTACCAAAGCGTTGCTCGCTGGAAAACACACAATGGTTGAAAAGCCAATGACTAACACAGTATCTGAAGCTCGTGAGCTAATTACACTTGCTTCCCAGACCGGACTCAGATTGATGCCTGGTCACATTGAGCGATTCAATCCACCCGTTGTCTACCTCAAATCACTTCTCGATGAACACAAACTGGGAACAGTGACGCTCTTTCATGCAAGACGCGTTGGTAGGTGGCCTGAAAGAATAGGAGACGTCGGTGTCGTTCGGGACACCGCGATTCATGATATCGATTTGGCTCGCTACATATTCGGAGACGAAGCGAGATCTGTCCACGCTAAAACTGGCAGCATACGCCACACGAAAGAAGACTACGCCGAGATCATGCTCGAATTTAGAAACGGAGGGACGGCTTTCATCGACGCAAACTGGTTAACGCCAAGAAAGACGCGGACACTAATCGTAACTGGAAGCGATGCCACAGTTGAGCTCGATTATCTTTCCCAAGAGATCTTTATTGAAGACGCGGAGAGATCAATTAAGCCAAACTTGGAGAAACAGGAGCCTTTACGAATAGAACTCGCACATTTCGCTGACTCGATCCTCAACAACAAGCCGTTCGTAGTTAATGGTGAAGATGGCCTAAGAGCAGTAGAGATATGCGAAGTTGTTCTGAAAGCCGGAGAATCCGGACAAACAGTTCCGATGATAATATCTCCAGTCACCTAGGTTCGCCGCTAGCATCTTTGAAATCGCGGATGAAACCCCAAGCGAACAAATCGGCCCGCTTTTCGACCTGTCTGTTCTTCCCTTGGTCAGAGGATCTCAGGTGATGATAGAATTCATGCAAGATAACAAATGGATTCGTCATGAAACTACTGTTTGATAGGTAAATTCTACGTTCCTTCTCAACATAGCAAGCCAAAACCTTTCGATGACGCTTGACGGTCCCCACACGAAGGGCGGGTTCACTTACCCCGTAATATTTGGCGAGTAACTGCAAGGCACGTTCCGGACTACCGTCGATGATCAGGTGAACGATCTTCGCTCTAAATCCTCGCATGGCATCAGATGCATCAAGCGGCTGCATTCCTTTCGACCTCTGATCTTGAGGTCATGTCACTAAAATTAACAGTAAAACCCATCTCTCTTCCCAACATGCTAGTCAAACATCAGCCTGATCTTTCGCATAGATGTCTACAATGGGTTAAGGATCTCGTCGCCATTCTGCCCCAAAGATATCCGCAAATGACTCTGCCCGCGTACTAACCGCCCACTTGGTTCAACCTACGAGTTCCCTTTGGCACATAGTCGAAGAACTTTTCCATTGTGTTGCCTGAGCTCCATTCTGCGCGGATTCTGGTTCTTTTCTCCGTTCTGCGCAATTCTGACAATAGTGTGCGATTGAGGTCTCGCGCGCTTTCTCCTTCGAGATCGGCCTCAATCTCGAACCCCTCTTTAATCGATTTGATTGTTCCCTTACCACTAATGAACTTCTCAAGAATTGGCTTGATGGCAGATGGATTATCACTGCTTACGCGCGCCGATAGTCTGAATTTCTTAGCCATTTATGGTGCTCTCCCTTTCATTGCTTTCGAATGCATGACATTCGTCTCATGGCTATGAAGCAAGGGTTTGCCCACCGCACTTTGACGGCGGTTTTACTCACTCTAGTAATTGCCAAAATTGGAAGGATCATGGGATTGAATCTCAGAGGATGCACAACGAGATAGAACGCTCAAATGACATCTGCACGCATGACATAGAAGAGCGTTTCGTGATATGAGGTGTCTCCCTGATTCTTGCTTTCTGCATTTCCTAATCACTAGAATTGATATGCCCATCATCAAGCCTAAGATTATTGTGAGACCAGTGAATCCTGGTACTGATACGGAGTTTCCCTCTGCAGAAGCTGATGTAGTCGTCGTCTGCTGTGCGGTGATGCAGTATGGTACATAGTCAAGCCAACCCGTCACGGTGATCGGAGTAAACTTAGCTACGCTGGTCCCTATTGTCATTGTTGTTGGTGAGATTTGATGGGTATTGGTCGACACCAGGGTTACTGTCCCTGACACGGCGACAACTGTCCTTGCATAACTGAATGTAACGCCACTGATGACATAATGGGTTACGTAGATCAATCCGCGATAGCTCTGGGCTGGATAGCTGGTGAAGTTCGCTGGGTAATATGTGCCATTGACCGATATTCGTGTTGTATGATTAGTGTATTGTGAACTCAAATTTGGCGGTAGGCCAACGAGTCCGTAGTAGCCACCGCTGTCGGCCTCAACGAAATATGTGAAGCCCCCCTGACATTCCGCGAATCCGAGATGGATGGGTCCGCCATCTAATAATGCAATGACTACAATAACTATCAAGAGTGACAAACTTACGGCCCTAGCAATCTTCGCTTTTTTCTGATGATTTTGTTTGACCATGGACAATCCGAGACCGCGATAACCTAATTCGAAAAGACCCTCCAGATAAAGTGAAATCATTCGCGACTTCAGCCGCATTTGGGAATGTAAAGCATACGAGACGCGTAGCCGAGAGCATTGAACCATGAAAGAGACAAAGCCTCAGCCTTGACGCCGCAGTTCTAAACATGAACCCGCATATAGTCGTAAAATGCGAACCTGAAGGCCCTGTGTTTGAGAATAGTGTCGGAAAGTGGAAAATCGCCTGAAGACGCTTGTTTCATTACTTCTCATCCTATCAATTCTGCTCTCCACTTCAGTAATTCATTCTACCGAGCAAATCGCGACCGCCACGTTGACCACGAATACGGAATCGATCGTCACGCAGACTGCATCGGCGTCTACACCCTGTCTTACGCCTATCCCCGCAGATACTTCGTCAGCCCAAATACAGCCCACAACAGTGAACCGCACTATCTCCGGCCATGTTGTCTCTCCAATCGCCAAGAAAAAAGCGCACGTAAGAGGTCAGATGCCAAGCAACTTCAAAATGCAGATGGAGTTGGTCTTCGCGTTAAGAAACGCGGACAACTTCTACGCCTGTCTTGCATCGATCAACGATCCTGGATCTCCGAATTATAGGCAATACTTGAACCTTACAACATTACAACCGTACCTCCCAACTCCAGGCGATAAGTCATCTATCATTTCCCACCTAACCCACATGGGTTTCACCGTAATGGATGGCGGGTCTCCGCTAGTTCTGAGAATCTCGGCTAATGTCCGAACTGTCGAGGCAACCTTCGGAGTCAACGTCAACCAATACTCCGTAGGAAATTTCAGTTTCTACGGCGTAGACACCGATCCCTCATTACCACAAAACCTTGCCTCCATGGTTGATGGAATCGTTGGCCTCACGAATTATACCGCCATCGCCCCAGCCGAGTCCCCTTGCTCCGGACCATACTGTCCGCAGGGAATCCAGGTCGGATATTCGCTCACTAGCCTATACTCAAGCGGGGAGAATGGGGGCGGGGAGAAGGTAGCAGTCGTCGACGTACCCGGCGATCCCAACATTCAAACGGCCATCAACACCTTTGACTCCCAATACGGGTTACCCTCGACGACACTAGACATTATCTATCCTGATGGCGTCCCTTCGTCGTACGATCCAGCTTGGGCGTCCGAGACGGCGATGGATGTAGAGGCTGTGCACAGCGTAGCCCCGGGAGCTAGCATCGTGCTCCTGTACGATACGTCTGATTTGATGAACGCCGTCGACTATGTTGCCACCAACCATCTTGCAACAATTGTTACCAACAGTTGGGGGTATGTGTGTGGGTCTGGGTTCCCTTGTAGTGACACCGAACTTCCCTCTTCTACGGTGTCGTCAGTTGACTCAAGACTAGCCTTGGACGCCGCGCAGGGTCTAACAATCCTATTCGCATCCGGAGACGAAGGGGCGACGCCTGACGGAACCAATTTCGGAATTGAGTTCCCTGCCTCGGATCCGAACGTTCTTGCCGTGGGAGCAACAGATCTACTCCTATCCGGTTGCTCAGCCACAGCTTGCTCGGGTTACAGTAGTGAGAGTGGGGCAACGATTAGCGGGGGAGGATATAGTGGCTATTTCGCTGAACCAAACTGGCAAACCTCGAATATTGGGGTTAGATCCGGTCGAGCAGTACCGGACGTTTCAATGGTAGGAGGTGTCGACCCCGTCGGAGGAGTCGGATTTTGGGTCTATTCAACCGCTTCAAACAAGTGTAGCCCCGACGATACAAATTACGGAGCAGGATGGTTCGGTTGCGCTGGCACAAGCCTCTCCACCCCTCTGTGGGCAGGTTTTCTTGCAGTAGCGTCGCAGGTTAGAGGAGGAAGCTTCGGCAACATAGATCCACTCCTATATCAAATAGCAAACAGCGCTTCATACTCCTCTAACTTCCACGACGTTACTTCGGGCTCAAATGGATACCCCGCAGGAAAGGGATGGGACCCTGTCACTGGTTGGGGGAGCCCAATAACGAACAGCCTTGCAACCGCACTCGCGCAGAAGCAGCAGGGTACGATACAGGTTACAACAGACAAAACCACCTACACCCAAGGCGATACAATTCACTATACCGGATCAGGATTCACAGCACTCGGATCGATCCAGGCATGTTTGTCAACTAATAATGCCGGATCCATATTATGCGTCGGCCCCGAACCGAACGCAGATCAAAATGGAAACGTGGCTGGAACTATGGTTGTGGGCACTAACATTCCGGCCGGTCCACAGAAATTCTACGTGGAAGACCTGTCAACAGGCAGGTTTTCCAGCGCGGTCCAACTGACCATCCTCACTCCATCAGCCATTACATTCTACACGAACCCTTCAACATTTACGGCCGTTTCGCCTGGATCAATCACCGCATGCGGAACCACCTTCATGAATGGTCAGTCCCCCGCATCCTGCGGCGCCAGTTTCTCCGCTACCGCTAATCTGCCTTCACCATCGACTGGTTGGCAATTTTCGAACTGGGTCTGGAATGGGGGCATCTCTTGCGCATCTAGTAGCGCAAACCCAACGAGCTGTACAAACTCCGGTGTAGGCTCACTTCAAGCGGTCTTCCTCGCGCAGATCACCTTCAATACTAATCCAGCTCCAGTTGGGGCCATTAGTTGGGATTCCTGCTCCAACCCAGGTTATACGAACGGCTTGACCATGTTCAGCAACAATTTTGGCCCGAATTCAATCTGTTATGTACCGTCCGGTTACACGTTCTCTAGTTGGACTTGTTCTGGAGGATTAACGTGTTCTGGGACAAATGACCCTACGGTTGCCACATTCAACGGCCCAGGAGCCGTAACGTTGAATCTCAAGTCTGGATCTCTGTCGAATCCAGCTTCAACAATGCTAACTGCTTCAGCGGTGCCATCGAATCCAACTCATGGATCGTCGTTTACCGTTTCAGGAACTCTGACTGCTAATGGAGGTGGTGTTAGTGGTGAGACTATTGTTTTGGTGTTTGGATGGAACACGAACACGGTTACGATGACTACTCAGTCTGACGGATCATACACCTACACTGCAACAGCACCCGCGTCAACCGGGTCATACAACATTGAGGTATTCTTTGTCGGCGACTACACTGGCGACCCACAGTATCTACCCAGTAAGGCGACGGCCATGATTTCAGTAACCTGACTGCAGCCAAATTGGCCCTTAATTACCTCCTATGGCGAAGGGTTTACTGTATTGTAACCTGAATGTCGATGGTGTGAATGACTCTAATGGTGCGGGCATTTGAATGTGGGTTGTTACCAAATAATGAAGCCTTGTTTGCTAGACCCGTTCGATACTTGATTAAAATCCGAGACCAAAATGGTATATTTCAGTGGGTTGTTGAATTTAGATGTAGGGTGGTTAAGAATTGAAGAGGAAGTTGATGGACATACTGGCTTGCCCAATAGACAAATTCTACCCGCTAGAATTACTTGTGTTCGAAGAAAAGGAAGAAGTCAGTTCCGGAATGATCACCTGCCCGAAGTGTGACCGCTGGTACCCAATTATTGACGCGATCCCACATATGCTGCCTGATGAATTGAGAGAGCAGAACGAAGATATGCCATTCCTACAGAAATGGAAAGACCAAATTCCACAGAAAACGCTTCAGGAAGGCAGGCCTTTTAATCTCAAATCGACCAGCTAAGCGATTCATCGGGGACGAACAATGGAGAAGCAGATCATCAGAACCCAAAATGCCCCTCAGCCGATAGGACCATACTCTCAAGCAACCATGGTCGATGGCTTCCTCTTCGTCTCCGGGCAAGGTGCGATTGACCCAAGATCTGGACAACTAATTGGATCAGACATCGAAGCTCAAACGAGGCAGACATTGACAAATGTGCGGAATATCGTGGAAGCATCAAGCCTATCTTTGCTCGATATAGTAAAAGTATCCATCTTCCTAAAAGATATAAACGACTTCAAGAAGATGAACGAGGTTTACAAATCCTTCTTCACTCAAAATCCACCTAGTAGAACAACAGTAGAAGCTAATTTGCCCCTCCCAAACATGCTTATCGAGATTGACGCTATTGCACACCGAACTTAGCTACGAAATTCTTGAATTAACGGCTCGCGCCACTCATCTATAAAAAAGCTGCACCCAAGACACTTGTTCGACAACTACGTAGGTTGCGGATAACCGTACCCTTGACATCAATCACGTTCATCGACGCGCAGACTGCAGGCATATCTGGAGATATGATGCTGGGCGCCTTGATCGACGCAGGCGCAGAACTCACATCGATTCAGCGGATACTGGATTTGATACCGCCCCACTTTCCGCGGTGTAAATCAATCCTGCTCGATGCGAAAGAAGTCAAGGAACACGGCTTCCGAGCTTGCCGTGCGGAATTAACGATTGCTGAGAAGCCCGACGAAACAACAGCCCTTGAACTTGTGCGTGCGACTGATGCTATAGCGAATTCCTCAAAACTCAGTAAGAAGGCGATGTCGTTCGCGAAAAATTCCATTAGAATCTTAACCGAGGTTGAGAGCACACTTCACGGCACCGAAATTTCGAACGTACACCTACACGAAGCAGGCTCGGCTGATACGCTTGCCGACGTATTCGGTACGGCGGCAGCGTGCGAGTCACTGAAGGTTTTCGAAGGAACGGTTTACTCATGCCCTGTTGCTGTCGGCGGCGGCTCTGTAACCTTCTCACACGGCACAGTCTCAGTACCTGCACCCGCAGTTCTCGAAGTCGCCCGTAGATATCACGTCCCGATCCTAGGCGGCCCAGCAAATGAGGAATTAGCAACTCCAACCGGGATTTCGATGCTCGCTAGCTTGGCAAGTGCCTTCCTTGAGCGATCTCCCCCGATGGTTCCAGAAAAAGTAGGGTACGGTGCAGGCAAGAAGACTTTGGCATCAACCCCAAACATACTCCGCGTTGTAATCGGCCAATACGAGGAGCAGCAGTTTGAATCCGACGTGGTTGAAGTGCTTGAGACTAATCTCGACGACATCTCGGGAGAAATAGTGGGGGGGGCACTGCAACGTATTCTCGAATGCGGAGCAAAGGATGCCTGGGTCACTTCAGCCCAATTCAAAAAGAACCGCCCGGGCTTCGTCTTACATGCAATCTGTTACCCAAGCGATTTACAGAGGATTACCGAGATTATTATGAAAGAAACAGGCACGCTCGGAGTTAGGCACCAGGGATGGAATCGATTCATCCTTGAGAGAGAAGTAGTAACCATCAAAGTACCGTTCGGGGATAGAATGTTCACTGTGAGGATAAAAATCGCAAGAGACAAATCCGGAGAGCTACTTCGAATGAAGCCTGAATTCGAGGATGTGGATTCAATCGCCCGAACACTTTCTCTTCCTATACGCGAAGTATCAGCTCAAGTGCTTCAAGAGGCACGAAAGACGCTTCATACGAGTGTTGCGAACGACTAGACTCTTTGTCTGATATGTTCTATTGCAACGAAAGCGGGCAAGAGACTTCCTGCTACAACGGCTGCAAGTACCAGACCTGCGCCGGAAATCATCATCGAAGCAGGTAACGCAAAGACCTCGGAAACGAAGAAAGCGAACAACAGTATTGCAAACCCTGCCGTCATTACTCTCGTAACTCTACCCTTCGCTTGCGCGCTGAGTCTACGCTTCAGGAACCAAAGTGTGCAGAAAGCGGGAAATGCGAAGTACACGAGCCCTATGAGAGAACCTGCTAACAACCCTGTGACCAAAGCTGCGAATTCCGGCGCGAAAGCAAACAGGTTGAAGGTTGACGAAGAAATTTGGAGTATTCCAATCAAAGGATAGAGCACTGTTTTGGCGAGAACTCGTGCAGTAGAGCGTGTAGATTCATACCGAGCTACGGCCGGGCTGAAGGAATAGTACCAGGCGTTGAAGACTGTCATGAAGTTTGATCCTGCGAACGTGTTCATGATTTGCTGGTCCCGGAAATCTCTAAGGAACTGTACTTGCGGTGCAAGTTCCGACCCAAAAGTAGCAGTTGCGATAAGGCAAGGGGAGACCTGGACGCTTATCACAAATTGATGAGTACGCGATGGAGTTGCACTGGATCCTATCACTGTAAGCTGGTAGGTCCCGACTGTATTCTTGGGCGCGGTTATTACCATGGAATCCTGAGCAATACCACCATTCGGCTGCAGCAAGATGCTGGGTGGGGTGAAGGTCACCGTAAGCCCAGAGGACGGTGAGAATGTGCCACTCAACGTAACGTTACCGTCGAAGTAACCAACCGACTGGAGGGTTATCGTCGTGGAGGTTCTCGAACTCTGGACGAGAACAAGTTGAGTAACAGGCGCGGAGAGGTTGAAGTCGCGTGGTAGTTCCATTATTGTTAACGCCGGCGCCGGGGTCGCGGTGTGTGTCAGACCGGCGCTGGTTGTCCCAGTGATAGTGATCGGGTAAGTTCCTCCGGGCGTATTGACAGTTGTGAACATGTTGATCGTTGAGGTAAAGGAGGGGGTTCCTCTAGGGCTGGTGAAGGAGTAACTGACGCCAGACGGAAATCCTGATGCAGTCAGATTTACGATCTGAGGGCTCCCGCTAAGGAGCGTTATCGCGAGATCGAACGAGGTTGACCCACCTTGCGTAACCGTCGCGCTTGTGGGCCCGATGACGCCAATACTAAAGTCGAACGCAACCGGCTGAGGTGTCTGTATCCTAAGCGTGATTAAAGCGGTCCGATTTTGACCTCCGCTGCTTGCTTGAACAGTCATCGGAAAAGTTCCCGTAGGAGTTGAGTTTGTCGTTGTGAATGTGAGTGTTGAGGTGAATGGTGGGTTCTGTGACTGGGGGTTGAATACGGCTGTAACACCGGTCGGGGTGTTGAGGAGGCTAAGTTGAAGCGGCTGCGGGTAGCCGCTCAAGAGGGTAACGTTCAATGCGAATGTGGTTGACTGTCCGGGGTTTATGGTTTGCAAGCTTGGAGATGCTGAGAGTTGAAAGATGTACGGGATACTGAAGCGGCCGATTTCGTTAACGGTAACGTTGCTCTCGGTAAACCAAACATTTCCTGACGAATCCACAGCTACATAAGTTGGCCTCGAAGCGTTAGAGGGAAGGCTGTACTCAGTTATCCCGGCTACCGGGCCTTGGTGAATGCCGACCGTAGATGAGGGGACAGGGGTCCGTATTTGCGATACTCCAGCGACTGTACTTACAGCGCTGGTTATGTTGCTCGCTGCCATTGTCGAAGGCGTGGAACAGGTTGGAGATCCTGCCAACGGAGTGATCGTGCAATAAGTCGGCGTGAAAAGTTGTCCGGCTAGCACGTTGGTTGTATTCAGGTTGGCGATGATTCCAGCATTATTCTCCGCAAACCAAGCGGCGTTCCTGGGAGGGTCATAAGTTACACCCATCGGGCCTGCACTAAGTGTTGACAGTGTGGACTCTTGGTAGAGCGAGCCGCCCCCGGTATCATTACCGAGAACGGAAATCCTGTCGTTCACGTTTGTGATGATCGCTACTGGCAGAGTTTGGAATACGCCTATCGTGAGGTCGGTGGGCTGATACGATCCAAAACCTAGGGAGCTTAGATCCCAGATGGTGAGGCGATTACTAGTCACTTCTAGTCGTCCTATTTTGTTGCCTAGTGTTTCCGTAAACCAGACAAATCGGTTGCTATAGTACGGTGTGGTAACGACTTGAACGTAGATACCCCAAGGCTTCAATAACGGAGTCCCAGGTGTTGAGGTGGCTCCTGGAAGTGTCCATTCCGTCAACGTATTCGTACTCGTGGTCAGGCGTGCGATGATGTCTCTCCCAGATTCTGCAAACCAAATGTCGTTGTTCTCGTCTACGTAAATGCCGGCAGGGTTGCTGCCGGCAGGAAGAGTCCATTCCGTGAGATTGTTCGTAGAGGAGTCGAACCTGGCAATCTTGCTCGAGGCAAACTCGGTGAAGAAGATCTGAGTCACTGATGCGTTCGATGCTGTAACTAGTTTTACGAATACGTTATGTGGTTGGCTATTCGGGGTCGTCACGTTCCATTCGGTGAAGTTGTTGTTTGAGGGATCGAACCTAGCGAACTTGTTCGTAGCGTTTTCCGTAAACCAAACGCGGCCATTTGTGTCAACTCCAATTCCATATGGCTGGGATGCAGCCGTCGGTACTGTCCATTCACTGAGAGCGAAATTAGGAATTGGACTGACTGCTTCAGGTTGGAGGTTTGAGGGAGTTGCAACAGCTGCGGAAGCGATTGGCATGGAACTAATTGTTGAGAGGATTATCAGACTTGTGAGTACGGCGACTAGACTGAGAGTGTTAATGGTGAGCGTCGTTGGCTTGGATAATGACATCTGCCGCACCGGGTGGCCATCATACGGTCGGAATAAAAGCGATTTTAGCTAATTATACAGCAAACTATGTCAGCCATCGAGCTTGAAGCATACTATCCTGACACAAACGATGGCAAACCTCATGTTTTCCTCTGTCCATTCAAAAGTGCCAGAATCTAAGCCGTTTGCGTCTGCGAACGCTTCTTTTCCTTACCTTCTAAAGTTCGTCCGCATTTCGCGCAAAACTTTGCTTCTACCAAGTTCTTGTGTTTGCATACGGGGCACGTGATCGATGGGGCCGCGGTCAAAGCTGACCTCGCCTTGACAAACACGACATCACCGATCCTTTCGATCTCATTGAATGAGAGGAAGAATTCGTCTTCATCGCCAAATTCTATGACCAAAGCCATTTTCCCGTCATCGGACCAAGCGAGGTCTTTCGTAACGCCTAATTTCTTGGCATCGGCATCAATTACCTCTTTACCAACCACTTCCTCCCTACGCTTCCATTGCACCAAACCTAAAATCCCGTCCACGCTTTTGATTAGAACACCATTTGAGTATTTAGGATTGTTTCAGCCACTCAAGGCCTAACGTTACACAAGGACGGATGGATGAGATTGAAGGAGCTTCATGGACTCATTCTACCCACGCAAAAAGCCCAGAAGGCCCTTGGAGTCTTGAGGAATATGGAACTTCACCTTGAGGGATACGAGCTTCGAAAAGCTCAGGGGATGATTATGATACCGATAGTTCGCGAACCATCGACTCAACAAGATTCCATTCTAAGAAAAGAGTTAGGTAGCTTTCAGATTCAGCAAGTCACCTTCGAACACTCAGCTTCACGGCCCAAAAACCTTCAGGAGACACTTGCTGGCCAATTTCCCAGCCACTTGATCTCCATGCTGCCGCACTCCTTCGACGTTATCGGCGACATAGCCATTATCGATCTACGCTCCGAGCTGGCACCATACGCAGTGGAAATTGCCAACGGCATACGTCGAGTCAACCCAAACGTACGCTTGGTCGTAAGCAAATCTGGAAAAGTCTCTGGGAAGTTTCGAACACGACGGTTACAAATTCTAGCTGGATCGGGAGGAATGGAAACAGTCCACCGCGAATTCTCTTGTAGCTACCACCTAGACATATCTTCGGTTTACTTCAACCCGCGACTCGCCCACGAAAGATTACGTGTAGCCAAGCAGGTCAAAGAAAACGAAGTTGTGGTAGACATGTTCGCGGGGGTTGGTCCCTACTCCATTCTGATCGCCAAACTGCAACCAACCTCAAGAGTGTATTCCATCGACATTAACCCTTCAGCCATCAGATATCTCGAAGCGAACACATTCGGTAACCGCGTCGCCGACCGTGTAGCACCGCTACTAGGGGACGCAAGAGAATTGTCAAAACTCAAAGTACGTGGAATTGCTGATAGAGTAATCATGAACCTGCCCGCCGAGGCAGGAAACTACATCGATGCCGCCCTCCGAACACTGAAAACGGAAGGCGGAATCATACACTTCTACCAGTTTACGCAGAGAGACACGATCGTAGACTCGGTCAAGGATTCATTCAAATCGTCTGTCGTAGGCATGAACAGAGAGGTAAAATCGCTTAACTTCTGTAAAGTCATCAGAGAAATCGCACCAGGTCAAGTTCAGGTAGCAATAGACGCCGCCGTTACTTAGAACCTAAATCTCCACGCAAATGTGCACGGTAAGTTTGGTCTCTGGAGATCTCAAGGCCTGCACCAGTCGTCTATCAAGATCGCACGCAGCCTTGTTTGCTCTGATCATTATGGTTCTATCCGAGGCGTACGAAGACTTCCTTCCAACCATTTCGTTTGGATGAGCAAAGCTCAGGTTCGGACTTCCTACTCCTTGAATGATCTCAAATATTCCTAATGCCTCAAGTCTCATCGTTATCCTCGACGATTCTTGCATGCAAGCCCTTTTGAATTCGGCCAACATTTCCACTGGTCCCTTGGTCGCGTTTACAGCGATGATGCAGTCGCCGCGTCTTGACAGCTCGTGTTCTTTTGTTATCTCAAAGGTCATTCTGTGAGTTCCTAGTATGTTCGGGTGGCCCTGGGCGAATAGTTCTTCGACGAGTTTCACAGCGACAACCGACCGTCTTGAATGAGATAGGCTTTTGAACGTTTATTGGCCCAGTTCCAGCTAAGGATTCAGGGAAATTGAAGAACTTCGCCGATTTAAGAAAGCAAGCGGTCGCAGAACTCAAGGCTGAAGGGCTGCTCAAGGACCCGAACATAATTAGGGCGATGGAGAAAGTCCCCCGCGAAGAATTCCTACCCCAGGAAGCCAGGTCATACGCGTACATCGACTCACCGATACCGATTGGTTATGGACAGACTACAAGCGCGCTCCACATGACAGCGCTATTCTGTGAATATGGCGAAATGAAACTTGGCCAGCGAATACTCGAAGTCGGAGGCGGTTGTGGCTACATGAGCTGCGTGTATGCGGAGGTCGTGGCGCCTCTTGACCAACCAAAGAGGGCTTGGGGACACGTATGGTCGGCTGAGATAATAGAGCAATTGGCGGCGTTTGGCAGAATGAACGTGGAACGGTTGGGATACTCTGAAAGGGTTACTTTCGTCGCTGCAGACGCGTCTGAGGGCCTTAATGATGAAAAGGGAGCATTCGATTTGATCATTGTTACAAGTGCCGCTCCGGCGATCCCAGTCGAATTAACGCTCCAACTCAATCCAGGTGGAGCCCTGATCATTCCAATCGGCGGAGCACAATTCTACCAAGAACTCTTCCGAGTCCGAAAGAAACCTGACGGCGACTTGTCGCAGGAGAATCTTGGAGGTGTGGCCTTCGTACCCATGAGAGGAAAACGCGGATACCACTAGTCAAAACACAAATTGAAAACCGCGACCAACCCCATCACCAAACCCCTAACGTAGACCAAATTAAACGGGAAGACTTGAATTAGAAGTAAGATTCGAGCGTACTCTTTCTAGCAGATGAGTGGTCTGAAACAATCATCTTTGAAACGGCCTTGCGCACACGGTCTTCAGAAAAGTCACGTTCTCTGCACAAGAAGTCGACGACTTTCTGTTCATCAGGTTGTGACCACTTAAGCGAATAGCTAGTGGTCACTGCTGGGTCAAGGAAAATTCGTCTGATACTGTCAGTATCGGTTGGAGTTGCTACGTTGGGGTCATTTGCCTTCAGACTCTCAAGGTTACCGTATTCACGAATCAGTTTTACGGCTGTCTTTGGACCTATGCCCTTGACACCCTCCGGGTTGAAGTCCGTCCCGATCAGTACCCCAACATCAATTAGCTGCTCCCTAGTCAATGATAACGAATCAAGAACTCGGGCCAATTCGATGACCTTTGGTTCAACCTCTACATAGGCATCTCGTCGCGGCAGTTTCCTACGCCCCGTGATTGCGAGGTTCTTCACCATCCTTGGCGCGCCGAACAGCAATGAGTCATGGTCTTGAGAAGCCACACCCCAAACTTCTCCACGTGCCGCGATGAATGCGGCTTGAGCTTCGCCTTCCGATGGTGCTTGGACCCATGCAACGCCGAGAGCGTCCAGAAGCTTCTTGGCATCTTCCACCATTAAATCCTTCAACGATGAAGTAGCTTGCGCGTATGTGCGAGCTTCCTCAATCTTTCCCTCCTTTAGGGCTCTCTCGTAGTGAGTCATCGCCTCTTCCTTGACTCGGCGTCGCCTGCGAATTTCCATTTCCTTCATTTCAGGTGGTTTACCGTCGAAAACAAACGCAAGTTTGATTCCCTTCTCCGCAAGATTCGTTGTTCTATACAGTAATCCACTCAGATGACTTGTTATTCTTCCGCGTCTATCCTTAAGTGGCGTTCCGTCTGGTTGTCTAATTATCGCCAGGAACTGGTACAGCGCGTTGTAAGCGTCCACTGCCAAAGTCTTATTCGAGAGGCTGTCGAGCGTGATTACTTGTTCTGGTATGATATCAGCCAGGTCAACGCCCAAGCTCGCTCTTAACTCCGAGTTCAGGTTGGTTAGCCGTCATTACAAAACTTGTCTCACTTAGGCGGCTAACTGTTAACTGTGCTTAGTTAGAGTTGTACTCTTCCCTGTGGTTGACAATTATCTCGCGAAGCTCGCCTTTTACGTAAATTTTTATTATTCTCCACTTGCCGTGCGTGTAGCGTTGTTCCAACAAGCTTTCCTTGCGGGCTTCCGATTCAAGACGCATATTGCCATCAACGCCGATTAAACATGCGTCGCTTGTTCTAGATTACAACTTTAGACTCTCACGACGCAAACCCCGGAGAATGACCGAATGATGTGGAACAGCGGTATGGCATAATACTAGGTGTCAGCGAAGGCCTCATTTATCGAATCGGAGGACCGCTCCTCTGGTGCAACAGCCTCAGATACAGATTCACGGTCGGCGATGGCGTAGGATTCAGGTAGTGCTTGTGACGCAAATAGATTGACCAGTGTGTTCGGACTAGCTTCACCGCTTAGTCTCCCTACCCTACCTTTCAGGTGACGCCACTTCAGTTGAGTACGACCACTTTTCGAGTTGTATATTATTCCAAGAACATTTGAAACCCTCGCGAACCTAATATCACGTATTTGATGGACAGTCTCTTTATCCTCAGCCTCAACGTACATTGTGCCGTTGTCTGAGGACCGTTCGGGGTAGATAGTCTCATCTTCATCGAGTTCGAGTGGGATATAGGATTGACAGGTACTCATTATCATGAATCGTCTGAACCTGTCTAGATCACAAACAGAATCTATCTTGACCAAACCTACTTTCCCACCACTCAAGAGGACAATTCGCTATGGGGATGGTTTGCAATCCACTGTTTGAATTTGTCGGTCGACGTTGATCGGCCTAAACAAACCTCTGTTCCTGATGACCAGCAATCAATTTATAACCTCCAGTGACGTGGCTGTGAGAACCCGCGAGGAGCATACGCATGAGTGCGATGACAACTACTGAGAAAATCATCCGTATGCCTACCTGTACTTGGTGCGCGCGAACGATTCTCCCCGGGGAAGGGGCAGTGAAATTTCCATGCCCAAGCTGCGGCGAAGTAACGATTTGGCGCTGTGAGAAGTGTAGAATGTTCGGCCGTCCTTATCGATGCTTGAAGTGTGGCTACGCGGGGCCTTGAAATCGCGACTGGTTGGAAGATTTTGGCGAGAGTCCTAGCGTCGATCAAAATATTTCCGAGCGACGCGAACATAGATCTGAACGCCCTGAAATCAAAGATTCAATCTTCTCTTCCGGCCGGTTCTACAGTGCAGCGATTTGATGAAGAACCAGTGGCATTTGGCCTAGTTGCCCTGATAGCGCATGTTGTTCTGCCAGAAGATGCAGCCGGTCAAATGGACAGCGTTGAGGATGCCATTCGCGCCGTCGATCAGGTAAGTGAGATCGAGGTTTTGAGGGTTGGCCGAGTTTAGTTACTCTTGGTAACATTTATATGCATTGATGTTACCTTTAGTAACAAAACCCGAGCTGACATAAACATGGCGCTACTTGAAGGCGGTGTTCCGGACACAAACCGGATCAGACCTGAGTACGCGGAACCCGAAAGGAACTTTAATAGCACCATTGACGGTCAAAACATCTAAACACGAAATCACTATTCGAGAGAGTTTGACTATGAGTAGTCGCGAATCTTCCCTCAGAGTTGCAGATGCTAGGCAACGAGACGTTGGACATGGAAAGGTCCGAATAGATAACGACACAATGCAGAAACTTGGAATAACGGCAGGTGACTTCGTCGAGATACACGGCAAAAAAATGACGGTTGCCGTGGCTTGGCCCGCCTACGCCGAAGACCAGGGCCAAGAAATCATAAGAATGGACGGACTAATCCGTAGAAACGCGGGAGTCGCGCTTAACGAGTACGTAAGTGTAAGGAAGGCAGAAGTAAAGGATGCCCAGGCGATAGTTTTCGCGCCCACAGATGTGCGACTCAGTGTGGACGAGGAATTCGTCAGCTTCGTTAAACGAAGATTCATGGACATGCCCTTCATCGAAGGAGATATGACACTACTCTCGATTTTTGGAAGCGCTGTCCCATTAATCGTTACACGCACGAGACCGCATGGCCCTGTCAAAATAAATGAGACAGCACACGTACAAGTGCTTAGTGAGCCGACGCCAGAAAAGAAAGGCATCCCAATCGTAACTTACGAAGATATTGGAGGGCTCCACGAGGAGATTCAACGAATCCGTGAAATGGTTGAGTTGCCATTAAGGCACCCTGAACTCTTTCAAAGGTTAGGCATCGAGCCTCCGAGAGGAGTATTCCTATATGGACCCCCTGGTTGCGGTAAAACTCTACTCGCCAAGGCGGTCGCCAATGAATCTGACGCAAACTTCTATGTGATCTCCGGACCAGAGATAATGAGCAAATTCTACGGCGAATCAGAGGCTAGGTTGCGCGAGATATTTCAGAAAGCCCAAGAAACCTCGCCGAGCATCATCTTTATCGACGAAATGGACGCGATCGCGCCCAAACGCGAAGAGGTCACCGGTGAAGTCGAACGCCGCGTCGTGGCTCAACTCCTTTCGCTTATGGACGGAATGGGTTCACGAGGAAACATCATAGTAATCGGAGCCACAAACAGACCTAACGCAATCGACCCTGCTCTTCGAAGGCCCGGAAGATTTGACAGGGAAGTAGAGATTGGGGTCCCAGACAAAGCAGGACGATTCGAAGTCCTACAGATCCATACCAGAAACATGCCGCTCGCCGAAGACGTGGAACTGAAACGATTGTCCGAGGTAACTCACGGTTACACGGGCGCTGACATCGCCTCCCTCTGCCGAGAAGCGGCTATGAAAGCACTGAGAAGGTACATCCCTGAAATTAACCTCGAGGAAGAAAGAATCCCACCCGAGATCCTAGAGAAGATGGTCGTCAAGATGGATGACTTCCTCTCCGCCTACCGTGAGATCACTCCGACCGCAATGCGAGAGGTCTACGTTGAAGTTCCACAAGTGCATTGGGATGAAGTCGGCGGACTGAAACAGGTAAAGCAGGAACTAATGGAGTCAGTCGAATGGCCCCTCAAGAAACCAGAAGTCTTCAAGAAGATGGGCATTAAACCACCGCGAGGAGTGCTCCTCTACGGACCACCGGGATGTGGAAAGACACTCCTTGCCAGAGCAGTAGCCACCGAGAGCGAAGCAAACTTCATTTCGATAAAGGGACCGGAAATATTCTCCAAATGGGTTGGAGAATCCGAGAAGGCCATTCGTGAAGTATTCAGAAAGGGAAGAACTGCGGCTCCGGCAATAATATTCTTCGATGAACTTGATGCAATAGTACCAAGGCGAGGTCTGGGATACGCTGACTCAGGAGCCAGCGAGCGCGTGATCAGCCAACTCTTGACAGAGATAGATGGAATTGAAAGCCTTCAGAACGTTCTCGTGATTGCCGCAACGAATCGCCCCGATATGCTCGACCCAGCCGTTCTGAGACCAGGCAGGTTTGATAGACTAATCTACGTACCATCACCAGACTTGGACTCATTGAAAGAAATCTTGAAAATACACTCAACTGGAATGCCCCTCTCAGCAGACGTTGACATGGAGGATTTAGCCCGAAAATCCCAGGGATATTCCGGCGCCGACATGGAAGCCGTCTGCAGAGAAGCTGCAATAACAGCCCTGCGCGAAGATATCAATTCAACCGAAGTCTCAAGACGCGACTTCAACATGGCCATGGAGAGAGTGGGCCCAAGCATAGCGCCAGAGGATGACGCGTTTTATCAAAAATTCTCAAAACGGCTCAGAAGAGAACGTGCAGCTCCCCCAACCCCAGTAGCATAGTCACCTATTCAAGGAGTCAACTCGGTTGGAGAAAGTGTGGGGGCCGCGTCCCCTCCACCTTTTCGTCCTAGATGTCATAGGACGAAAGGGACCGCTAACAGATGACGAACTACTCCGTGAGATTCGAAATGGCAAGGAGGACCTTAGCTTTCGCGAATTGAACCGAATCCTCTTGAAGTTGGAGGTCAACGGCTTAGTTAGGGTTTCACGCCAGATGAAAGGCAAGCGCCGCGTCGAAATTGCCGAACAACGAAACATTAGATAAAAGACACTGCACCCTACTTAGCGTCGCGAAAGTTCTGCTTGTTCCAAACTAGGCACTCGAGAAAACAAAACCTTGCCCCATAGCTCAACCGATGTTGTCATCGTTGGATGCGGAGTGAGCGGCGCCATTGCTGCCGCAGCAGTTGCCAAACGGAATGTATCTGTCTCGATATTCGAGGAACATCCCCAGGTTGGAACACCGTCCCACTGCTCAGGGCACGTCGGAATTCCGGCCTTCAAGCAATTTAGCCCAGAGGTACCAAAGCGAATCATCGAGAATGAGATCAAAGGAGCCGTCCTGCACTCTCCTGGAGGTGTACCGCTTACACTCCATCGTTCGAAACCAGTAACATGGGTTCTCAATCGGGCAGAATACGATCAATACCTCGCCGACTTGGCGAAAAACAGTGGGGCTGCCCTGCATTTGAATTCTCGCGTTGAAAGCTGCAAACGTTTAGAAAATGGAGAAATCCTGTTGAAAGTCAATGGCCACAAAGAACATAACTTAACTTGCAAAGTGCTAATCGACGCAAGCGGATGTGGAGCTTCCGTTTCGAGATATGCTGGCTTAACGAAACTTGGGAGGGGAATCGTGGTGAACTCCGCGCAATTTAGCGTGGAAAATCTAGTGGACATTGATGAAGACTTCGTTGAAGTCTACTTCGGTCAAGGATTCGCCCCGGGCTTCTTTGGTTGGATAATACCTCACCATGACGGAACAGCAAAGGTTGGCATCGCCGCAGGTGTTCGAGCTAACGTTCGACAATGTTTTGAGCGTTTCATAGGTAAACACCCTTCAGTCTCAGCTAAACTAAGACATTCGAAACAAATCACTCCACCAAGTTATCACCCAATTCCCGTAGGAGGAGCAGTAAACCGTACTTACACAGACAATATCCTCGCGGTTGGCGACGCAGCATCACAGGTCAAACCAACAACTGGCGGTGGAATAGTCTTTGGCTTGGCATGCGGACGAATCGCAGGCGAAATTGCCGCGAAAGCTGTACTTGAACAAGAGTTTTCCGCGTCGCGCCTAGAAGAGTATGAAATCCTATGGCGCAGAATGTTCGGATTCGACTTATGGGCGATGTCTTGGCTAAGGCGACTTCTCTACAGGCTACCTGATCGCAATCTTGACCGAATTTTCAACATAGCCCAAGAATTAGGCGCCGACGACATTCTGAATACGACGACTGACATCGACTTCCAAGGCCGGACATTACTGGCGCTGGCACGTGACCCGCGATTGTTCATTACGCTACTATCCGCATCCATTCTCTCAGTTCCATCGTTGATACGGACTTAGTAGGCTGTAGTGCAAATAATCGTGATACGTGGAGAGATTTGCAGGTAATGTTAATAATTTGTAGTCTCTGAAGCTATCCGCAGACAGCTCGCCTCACACAACAGGGCGATTATCTGGAGCAGTGACAGAGATTACCTGTAAGCTTTGCAAGCATAAGGCACGAAAGCGACTTGACAGGATGATCATGGACGGCACACCCTATAGAGAAATTCAAAGAAAGTTCAGAATTCACAGCGTTTCCATGATTTCCTACCACAAGGGGACATGCCTCGGGTTAATTCCCGTGCGAAGGAAAAGTGCCTATCCAGTAGAGAGACCATGGTAACATCACGATCTTACTCAGGCTTTCACTAACTGCTTCACAGCATCTATCAAAGCTGGTATGAATTCATATAGATCGGCTACAACGTTGTAATCGCTATACTCAAAAATCGGTGCCTTCGGGTCGTTGTTTACGGCGACGATAATCCTGCTGTTCCTAATTCCCGTTAAGTGCTGAATTTGCCCAGATATTCCTAACGCGAGATACAACTTCGGACTTACCTTCTGACCTGAAAGACCTACGTATTGGTCCTCTGGCAACCAACGCAAGTCTTCCGCTATAGGCCTGGAACAGGAAACTACACCACCTACAGTTCGCGCAAGCTGCTCGACTAACCCCATATCCTCCTTCTTCCGTACGCCGCGTCCGAACGAAACAATTACGGGTGCGTCACTCAACCTCACACCTTTCACAGGCTTTGGCTTCGTCTCAACTAACCGCGTGCTTGGTGGCTTGAACTTTGGTTCAACCTTGACCACATCGCCTTTTCGAGAAGGATCAGCAGGGTTGGGGGTGAAGAGCCCTTTGGCGACAGTTGCCATCTGAGGTTTTGATTTTGATATGTGGGTCTCTACTAGGTTACCGCCCCACGTGACCCTGTCTATAAGTAGATACTTCTTCTCGGCGTCCAGTTCGAGTCGGGTTGCCTCGGTTACGCACCCGGTCTTGAGTCGTTCGGCAAGACGAGGCGCAAACTCTAGCCCATTACGCGTTGCCCCGATAAGTAGGATGTCTGGTTTGTGCTCGGTTATGAGGTTCGCGAAAGCATCGGTGTATGTGTCGACTTGAAACGACCTCAATCCCTGGTCCGACATTACTAGAACCTTGTCGGCGCCGTGTTGAATCAAATTCTGCACATCTCCCCCATCCACTGCGATAGCGACTGCTTCGGTTCCAAGGCCATTGGCTAAGCTTCTAGCCTTACCCAGCAACTCAAGCGTTAGTTGGGGCGATTCAGAGAACACCCAGACGCCCTTGTTTTCTTCTGACAAATTCAGGCCGCCTTCAAGACCCCTTCTTGAACGAGGGATTTGGCAACTTTCGACGCTATTTCTTTCGCGTCACCTTGGAACAAAATCCGTTTTCTTTCGCCGACCGTAACGGTGCTTCTTAGGACTTCGATCAACGATCCGTTAAATCCAAGCTCTTCCGGTCCGAGAGCAAGGTCAGCCGCATTCCAAATGTTTGTGGGTTTCTTCGACGCGGCCATAATTGCCATCAGGGTTGGAAGGCGCGGCTCGTTGATCTCTCTAACTACACTTACAAGGCACGGTAGTTTAGCTTCCACGACTTGCCGTTCATTCTCTAGGTCTCTCTCCACGATGACTCGATCGGTCTCCAAGGATAATTTGGCCGCGTATGTTATCTGCGGCAAGTTGCACATCTCCGCGAGTCGTGGTCCGACTTGGAACGCAAAAAGGTCCTCTGAGTATGCGCCGCAGATAACTAAGTCATATTCAAGGATCTTTGTAACGGCTGCTGCTAAGACATTCGCGGTTGCGTGAGCATCTGACCCTTGAAAGAGTGGGTCTGTGAGCAAGCAGGCTTCGTCCGCTCCCATCGCTAACGCCTCTCTTAGCGCCTCTTTTGCCTCGGGTGGACCCAGGGTGATCGCAGTGATTTTGCCTCCATGTTTCTCCTTGATTCTAACGGCCTCTTCCAGGGCATTCTTGTCAGCCTCGCTAATGACTCGGGGCACGCCTTGGGTTACGATGGTCTTGGAACTACGGTCGACTTTCAGGTCAGCCGTTTGAAAGACTTGTTTCATGAGAACTAGGATGTTTACCATCGCCGATCACAAGAAGGTGGGCGCCTCAACGCATCATTGAATTAATACGTTATGTAGCTGAGATTTGCTCAGCTACAAGTTCGGCTATGTCACGCACTGTAAGGGATTCCTTGGCGCCTGCCGCAACTGATGCGTCTTCAAGCATAGACGTGCAGAAGGGGCAGGCGGTGGCTAGGATGTTTGCCTGCGTTTCTTGTGCTTCCTCGAAACGGATCGCTCCTACTTTCTTCTTCTGTTCAACCTTATACCAGAAGTTTGCTCCCCCTGCCCCACAGCAGAAACTGTCCTCCCTAGATCGTTTCATCTCCACCGTCGCTTCGGGACCCAATGAGGAGATTATCTCCCTCGGAGAATCGAATACTCCATTGTAGCGGCCTAGGTAGCAGGGATCATGGAAGGTGATTGTACCTTTGGCTGCAGGTTTGATTTTTAATTTCCCGGTCCTGATGAGGTGTTCGATGAATTGTGAGTGGTGCAGGACGGTGAAGTCTGTTCCGAATTCAGGATATTCGTTCTTGAAGGTATTGAAGCAGTGTGGGCACTGCGTTAGAACCGTTTTTACATTGTACTTCTTGAAGAGCTCCACCAACTCTATCGCACTCTGCTGGAAACGTCCCTCCTCCCCCAACCGTCTGGCAGCTTCACAGTTGCATTTCTCTTCGGTTCCGAGAATAACGAAACGAATATTCGCGGCTTGAAGGATCTTCACGATCGCCCGCGAGACGGCTTGATTTCTTGGGTCGTACGATCCTGAGCATCCAACCCAGTAGAGGATTTCAAACTCAGGCTGTTCCCTCGCTGTCTGTACCCCCAAACCTTCTGCCCACTTCATGCGATCTGATTGGGGTAGCCCGTAGGGATTTGCGGAATTACCTAGATTCGTTAACAGGTCCCTTTTTGGACGATCGAGCTTGCCCTCGCCTACTATGTGCCTTCTCATGTCGACTATCGCATCCACGTGGTCGATGAGGACTGGGCATTCGTTGACGCATGCGCGACAGGTTGTGCATGCCCATAGTTCCTCCGGGTTAACAATGCTCGGCATGATGGGGCTCCCTCCATCAAGAGTGCTTTGAGTTAGCATCACGTTTCTGAGTTTGAGTACCAGGTGCATGGGGGAGAGGAGTGTTCCGGCGGCAGTTGCGGGACATGCGTTCGTGCATCGGCCGCATTGCGTGCACGAATCAAATGATAGCCTCTGTTGCCATGAGAAATCCCTGATCGTTGAAGCCCCAACTTTCACGTCGAAACTTCCCGAGGCCAGGATCTGTCTGAGATCGAAGGGCGAACTAAGTTGTCCTTTGGGGCGAAGGTGGATGAAGAGTGCGTTTAGGGGGGAGGTGAAGATGTGAAAGAGTTTGGTGTAGGGAATGCTGGCGACTGCTGTGAATGCTAGGAGAGCGTGGAACCACCACAAGTACTGATAGAAGCCAACTATCCATGGCCCAGCTAAGCCACGGTTGGTTATGAAGAGGGCAATCTGATTTCCCACGAAAGACCAAGGAGCCCAAGGGGGACGGTCGACTGCTAACCGTATGCCTTCAAGCAAATAGCCCGTAGAGAGTATGACGATGATGATTGAGAAGATGAATATGTCATCCCGCGAAGTGGGAAGGTTGGATGGTCTGGAAAAAACGCGTCTGAAGATGGCTATTATGAGGCCGGATATTGCGACCAGGCCGAAAGCGTCTAGGAAAGTTTCGAATGTGAGGTAAAAGTAGCCGACTAAGATTTGATGGTGGAAAAGGGGAACCCAGAGGTCACTATCTATCATAACAAGGGTGGTTCCGATGAATAGAACAATTATGCCACTGTAAATCAATAAATGCATTAGTCCAGGATACGGTTTCTTTGCGACTTTCCTCTGAGCAAAGACGTTAGTGAGAGTCCTCCAGAGCCTCTCGCGAACGTGGTTGAATTTCAGTGCGGGTGAACCTTTGAAATAAAGTCGTAGGCGTCGATAGAAGCCGTACAGGAATACTAGGGCGAACCCCGAGAGAACCATGTACATGATTAGGGAGGTGAGTGGCGGCAGGAGGTCGTAGGTTATGCGGTGCGGTTCAGTCAAACCGAGGCCCTGACTTTGCGGGTTACATTGTGTTAAAAGAAGTTTCGCGCCTACTGCATTCACGGCAATCACTGAACATCTTTAACTTAGCTTCGCAGCCACTCGCGCGCCAAGGAATATTGTGGTAGATTAATGGTGGAAAAAATCAAGGTAGTCCAGTATGGATTGGGTCCTATAGGAGTTGGGATAATTGAAGTTCTTTTGTCGAGACCTTGGGTACAACTTGTTGGTGCGGTGGATATTGACCGAGCTAAAGTGGGGAAGGATGTTGGCCAGCTACTTCCGAACCCTCGAAACACAGGCGTCCTTGTAACCGATAAAGTATCGAGCGTCTTGAGAAGTGCTCGGCCGGATGTCGTAACACACGCAACTTCCTCCTACATGAAAACTATTCATCCTCAATTGGTCGAGATTCTTGACGATGGGTCAAGCGTCGTGTCGACCGCTGAAGAACTCAGCTACCCGTTCGCTAAGTATCCCGAGCTGGCGAAGGATTTGGATGAACGCGCAAAAAACAGAAACGTCGTAGTGCTCGGGACGGGTGTGAATCCAGGCTTTCTATTAGATACCTTAGTCGTGGCGTTGAGCGGTGTTTGCCAGAAGGTAAACTCTATTCGAGCGGAGAGGGTGGTGGACGCGTCACGGCGTAGGCTGCCTCTTCAGAAAAAGATTGGAGCCGGAATGTCTCCGGCTGAATTCGAGAAGAAAGCTGCGGATGGATCAATCAAACATGTTGGCTTACCTGAGTCGGTGAGCCTCGTCTCCTTGGCGATGGGTTGGAAGGTGGGTGAGATTCAAGAAAGAATTACGCCTGTAATCGCTGAGAAGGAAGTGCAGAGTGATTTCATTAAGGTTCAAGCAGGGGCAGTCGCAGGGGTCCGGCAGGTCGCTAAGGGAATTCTAGCTGGCCAAGAATTAGTGGTGCTCGACCTACGCATGTATTTGGGCGCTCCAAACCCGCACGACTCAGTTCTCATCGACGGCATACCGCCCGTAGACATGACGATTCGCGGCGGAGTTCAAGGAGATAGCGCAACACCAGCAATCATAGTCAACTCAATACCCCGCCTGAAGAAACTGGAACCTGGACTGAGAACAATGCTTGACCTACCACCAATCACACCACGCCTTGATCTCTCGGGAGAAGATCGATCAGTTACGCTCAAGACCTTCTAACAACAAGCCGAACCTACGAGTTACTCGTCACGAATTCTGCTACGGACGCTATTAGACTGCCAACGTCCGACTCCGTGTGTGCATAACTAATCGCGCCGTGCAACCTCTCCGGCATAAGCATCACTATCCCATCATCAAGCAAGTGCTCGAACAGCCTCATTGACTTCTTGCGATCAACACCAGCGTAGGCTTTCGCATCTTTGATTGGTCCTTTGGCGGTGGCGTGAATGCTTACGAGTGAACCGATTCCAGTCGTTTGAGCAGGGAACTCGTTCTCCTTGAAAATTGTGTTGAGTGACTCCCTCGCCTTTTTTCCGAGCTTATCGATATGCTCGTAGACGGGGGTGTGTTCGAGTATGTCGATCGTAGCGAGTCCTGCAGATAGGGTCAGCGCGTTGCCGGCGAATGTACCACCATGGTAAGCCAATTCTAAGCCCGAGTATTTTCTATGGTCCATTCTCTCCATTATCTCGCGTGACCCACAGACCGCGCCGATGGGTAGGCCACCGCCTATTATCTTCCCCAGTACCGTAACATCGGGTTTCACGTTGAAATAACCCTGCGCACCGCTCAAGCCAACCCTAAACCCTGTAATCACTTCATCGAAAATCAGCAGCGCGCCCGTATCGTCGCAGTATTCCCTTACCCCCTTGAGAAACTCCTCGTCCGCCGGAATCATTCCTCCCGCCCCTAGGACGGGTTCGACGATGACGCATGCTAGCTCTTCCCGTTTAGCCTGTTCCAAAAATCCCTCAAGATCGTTGTAGGGAACCACGACTGTGTCGGCCTGGGAACTCCTTGTGATGCCACCCGAGAGGGGTTTGTCGAACGGTGGTCTCAGCGCAATATGGAGCGGATCATAGGCGCCGTGCCAGCCTCCCTCAAACTTGGCGATTCGGTCTCTCTTCGTGAATGTCCTGGCTAAACGAATTGCGAAGAAATTGGCTTCGCTTCCTGAGCTGGTGTAGCGGACCATTTCCGCGCTTGGTATGTGCTTGCTTATCGTTTCCGCAAGTGTCACCTCTAGCTCGTGTTCAAATCCGAAATGCCAACCAAGTTCCGCCTGATTCTTGATTGCTTGCATGACGATTGGATGTGCATGCCCAAGGATCATGGCGAAATGTGTGCACCAGTAGTCGGTGTATTCGTTACCGTCAAGATCGATGAGTTTGGCCCCGTGAGCTTCCCTGACGAAGAACGGGTACGGTTCAAAGTACCGGTAGCTGTATGAGACCCCTGCAGGTTGAACTCGCTTTGCGCGGGCGAAGAGCGCACGAGAGAGTGGAGTCCGCTTAGTATAAGCAGTTTCTTTAGAACTGACTTCCTCCATTGTTAGAGCACGGGAATCCTTTACAATCAGGACACGATTTCAGGTTTTCCAACGAGCCAGTTTACCTTGCTTGGACCTTGTAATAATGCGCTTGGTAGCTGGGAGCAAGTTTGCAAGTATAGGGATTAAATATCAAAAAGAAAATTCACCCGCCATACGGCTTGATGAAAGTTGCAGGTTGCCTCAGCATACATTAGATGTGGTTATTGCAGCCAAACTATACCCCGCGAAAGCCCGAGCTGCCCCTACTGCCAAAAGAAGTTCCTGTTCCGAGGTCTAGGCCTCTAATTTTCCTAGGAATTATGGCGGCACGCTGGACAGCGAGTATCCGCCTGTCACTTCGGAGTATCGTAACAAACTCTTGCGTGTCAAGCGATTCAATGCCTCCTCAATTTCTTGCAGTTTGAAGCCTTCCTTGAACACTCGGGCAACAAGCTCGGCTTTTTCATAAGTGAAGTCCTGGACCTGAATGACTTTCAGGAGGAAATCCTCGCAAGCTCCCACTCTTTCCTCATCAAGTGTTGATTCAGTGGGCTTGGCGCGTTGTATGTCAGCGACAAGCGCTCGTCCTACCATACCGAACCGCTTGGAGACAAGTTCTGCAAGAAGTTTGCTGCCTCCTCGAAATGTGAAAACTGTCTTAGGATGAGCTTCCTTCACGAACCGAAGCAACTGGTCTAGGTCAGCTTGTTCGCTTAAGGTGAATACTTTTCCTGCGGCCCTCTCAGCTGCGGTTGGCCAACCCGTTACATGGGCAATCCTGAATTCCCCGTACCGAGTAGCATCGAATCGCTTCGGAATTATCACCACACATCTAGCGTCTCCTATCAGCGACTGTGCCTCCTCGGTTGCGGCGTCCACAAAGCGCAACCCAACCCCGTTATTCGCATAAACTTGGGTGATACGGGCAATTCGCGGGTGGACGATCACGGGCAGTTCCGTCCACGTGTTGAAAACCTTGACCAGCTCCTGCGCGTTCCCGATGGGATCTGTTGCAAATGTTGGAACTCTACGCTCACCAACGCACTCCAGTGCCCATTTGACGATGTCAGCGATAACTGATTCACGAGGTGGAAGGGTTTGAGAGGCTGCGGGAAATGTTGCTTCGAGGATTAGGGTATCGCACGGTGCTACTTCCGCCGCCTTAGAGACCAAAGTATCAGTGAAATTGATGTGGCTTGCATAAACTACAATTTCATTTTGGGTTATGATTTCATATTGAACTGATCCAAGCACGTGCCCCGCATCGTGCGCCTCGACCTCAACCTCCCCTAACTTAACACGCCGGCCAACCCGGATTGGTTCCCAATTACCCGCCCTCCGACCAGTGTCAGCTTCATAGAGTTCGTTCGTTTCCTTGGTCGAGTACTTCTTCGGGAGGGGAAACTGGAAACCTTTTGAATGGTCGTAATGCGCATGAGTAATGAACAGGTTCGGGATAGTAGGGTCGCTGTCCAACGGATCTAGGAGTAACCTAGTTTCGCCGTATCGAATTGCTACGCCGTTCGACCATCGAATCAGAGTGTTCAGTTCGAAGTCCCAGGTTAACTCTGGGACGCGGGTTGAAAACGGCACCGGTGTCTAGCGGAACTATTTTTCTAGCGCAGCTATCGTAACTTCCTTCTGTTCTTCCAGATATGCTAGCGCATCCAGAGCGGCTTTGCATCCCTCACCAGCAGCCGTCACGGCCTGCCGATACTTGTAATCATGTACGTCCCCTGCAACGAATATACCATCTACGGACGTTTTCGTTCCGTGCTCGGAGAGAATGTACCCCTTCTCGTCCATTTTGATTTGCCGTCCAAATATTTTCGTGTTTGGTTCGAACCCGATCGCTACGAATACGCCGTCACACGCTAGAATCGACAGTGCACCGGTCTTGATGTTCCTTACTTTCACACCCTCCACCTTCTGCTCCCCCAGGATCTCGTCGACCATTGAGTTCCAAACAGGTTTGATCTTCTCGTTTGACAGGGCCCTGCGTTGCATTATCTTGCTAGCCCGTAACTCATCCCGTCTATGAACAACAACAACCTCAGTTGCGTACTTCGTCAAGAAGAGAGCCTCTTCCGTCGCCGTGTCCCCACCCCCGACGACGACAACACGCTTTCCACGAAAGAAATAGCCATCACACGTTGCGCAGCTTGAAACGCCACGGCCGCGTAACCTAGTTTCGGAGGGTAAACCTAGCCATTTTGCGGAAGACCCAGTTGCTATTATGACCGCTTTCGAAGTGTAAACGTTCTTGCCTACCGTGACTTTGAACGGAGTGTGTGAAAAATCGACTGACTCAACGTCATCGTCGATAATTTGAGTGCAAAATCGCTCGGCCTGCTTTCTCATCTCCTGCATAAGTTGAGGGCCTTGTACCGCCTCTGAGAACCCTGGAAAATTCTCTACGCCGCTTGTTAGCATGAGCTGCCCGCCAGATAATCGACCCCCCACCACGAGAGTCTTCACTAGCGCACGGCCAGCATAGATTGCGGCAGTGAGGCCTGCGGGACCTGAACCAATTACGATAACATCGTACTCTGCCATGCTGCTTCAACCTCCAAATTCGGTTGACGAATTATAAGTTGAACCTTTAATCTATCGAACAAA
>Ga0181539_1000035_pt1 | contig 130620 bp, 113 predicted proteins | sample PEATcosm2014_Bin_46_FD_119767 | JGI IMG/M metagenome (GOLD analysis project Ga0181539, IMG submission 119767) | Peatland microbial communities from MTU Mesocosm Facility, Houghton, MI, USA - PEATcosm2014_Bin23_60_metaG | ecosystem: Environmental > Terrestrial > Soil > Wetlands > Peat | place...
TCTTCCTGAAACGCGATGTAGAAATTGCTGGTATCGAAAATCTGGCCCAGTTCCACGTGCACTGTGCGCAACACCTCGTCCTGGTTGAGATGAGAACTGATGGCCTGCCCGATCTCGGTGAGGAGTTCGTATTCTTTGGTTTTCCGGTGTGCTTGGTGCATCACGACATAGTTTTCCAGCGTTAGCGCGATCTGCAGTGCCAACCCGATCAGCAGCCGCAAATTCGAAGAGCCGAACATCCGTCGTTCCGCGTGCGGAAACAGCAGGACCCCGAAGTTGTGCTCCCGCGTCTGCAGGCTCACCGCCATCAGGTCGGTGATTCCTTCCGCCAGCAGCGTCTGCTTGCAGGCCTCGAACTTTCCTCCCGAAAGCGCCGGCAAAGGCTCTTCCAGTTCCGCGAAACCTCTGAAGGTGACCACTCCACCACGTCGGTAGGCAAGCTCGGCGATGTAATCACCCGCCTGCGTCTTTTGCAGCCGTTCGAGGAACTCCGCGGAAAAGCCTTTTTGTACCGAGGGCAAGGTGCCGCGCCACTGCTGGGAAACAAAAAAGACGGCGCGACGCGAAGGCAGGGGCGCCACTAATCGCTCCACAAAAGTCTGCAAGCTGGGTACCAGATCCGATGCGGAGAGCAATCGGCGCGGATCGATGCCCAGGGTGGAGAACGCCAAGGCGTTTTCCTGCACCGCATTGCGCTCGTTCTCAAACAGCACCATGACCATTGCGATAGCCAGCAGCATCTGCGGGATCGGCCCCAGGAAACCTCCCAGTTGGCCAACAACATCGAGGAAGGGTTGATGGAACTGGCCCGCACCCATGAGCGCCGCCCACAGCGCCAGCGAAAACGCGAGCGTCCGGAAGGCCACGGAATCCCTGCGAAAAGCGTAACGGTAAAAATGGAACGAGCAATAGAGCAGCATCGCCGCCAGCCCCACTTCCAGCCGCCAATAGATTGGCATCGGAGTCGCTCTCTCGCTGAATACCCCACTCGCCATGTGCGCCCGCAGGCTCACGTACGCCAGCAGAACCCCGGTCACCGTCAGCGCCACGTCATACCACTTCAACTGGAACGGTTCCTTCATCAGCCGGGTCGAGACGAAGATGCAAATCGCCATGGCCACCAGCAGCAGCGAGCTTAGAAAAAACAATAGAGCGGAAGGTCCTTGAAAATATTCCACCGCCTTCAACCCGTAGTGCAGTGTGTATGCCGCCCAGGCCAGTTGCCAGGCGCGAAAATAGTTGTGACGGTTCTGCTCGTACAGGTAGGTGAAGACCAGAAGCACCAGCAGGGCTACGGCCCCAGGGATCAGCACAAGACCTGTGGCAACGCTATGCATGGATTAACGTTCCCTCATCACGCGTAACTGTGGCCCGGATGGAATTGTCTTTGGCCTCAACGCTGGCCTAATCCTGTCACACCAGACAGATCGAAACAACAGGTGTCTTCCGGCAAGTTCCGCCCTGGGCACGGCGTTTTCAAAATTATCTTCTTATGAGATGCGATGCCGCTATACCGATCCTCTCCCGAAGAGTTACCTTCGTAACCTAGTAGCAACCCATTATGCCTCGCAGGGATTGCCCAAAGCCTAGAGCCAAAATCCCAATCCCGCTATACTCAAAAGTTATGCTTCGCGTTCGATTCGCGCCGTCTCCCACCGGCTTTCTGCACGTCGGCAGTGCCCGCACCTTCATCTTCAATTGGCTCTATGCCCGTCACAACGGCGGGACTATGGTCCTCCGCCTTGATGACACTGATATTGAGCGCAATACCGACGCCTCCGTCAACTCCATCTTCGAAGGCCTGCGCTGGCTCAACCTCGGATGGGACGAGGAATACAAGCAATCCGAACGCCTGGCCCTGCATCGCCAGATCGCCGACGCCATCTTTCAGAAGGGACTGGCCTACCGCGATTTCACCCCCGCCCACGCCGGCGACAGCGAAAAATCCGGCGCCAATCAAACCTGGGTCTTCAACCCCGGCATGCGCGAGCTTCCGCGCACCGAAAGCGACCGCCGAGCCGCGGCCGGAGAGCCCTTCGCCCTCCGCTTCCGTATTCCCCGCGGCGCAGGCGAACAAGTCCGCTTCGATGACGCGGTCTACGGCGAGCAAATCAAATCCGCCGACGACATCGAGGACTTCGCGCTCCTCCGCTCCGACGGCATGCCTACGTATCACCTCGCCTCCTGTGCCGACGACATCGACCTCCGTATCAGCCACATCATACGTGGCCAAGACCACCTCTCGAATACATACAAGCACGTGCTCATTTTCGAAGGCGCAGGAGCCAAGCCGCCGCAGTTCGCGCATCTTCCGCTGCTCGTTGCCCCTGACGGATCGAAGCTTTCGAAGCGCCGGCACGGTCCGGTGGTGAGCGTCACCACCTACCGCGACGCTGGATTTCTTCCGGAAGCCTTCATCAATTTTCTATGCCTGCTAGGCTGGTCGCCAAAGGACGATCGCGAAAACATGACCCGCCAGGAGCTTATTGACGCTTTCTCTCTTGACGGCATCAACCGCGCTAACGCCGTGGTGAATTTCAAGGAGCCCGCCGCGACATCCGAAGAAACCTTCGATCCCAAGGCCATCTGGCTGAACGCTGAACACATCCGCGGGCTTTCGATTGACGAGCTCAGCGCCCGCCTGATTCCAATTGTCCGCGCTGCCGGATTCCCAATCACGCCAGAGAAAATGCACGCCATCACCCCGCTCATTCGCGAGCGCATCAAACTTCTGCGCGACGTGCTCACCGCTGCCGACTTTTTCTTTGTGAACCAACTTCCTCCCTACGACCCAGCCGAGCTCATCCCGCAAAAGGGCGACGCCGCCATGGCACTCAAAGTTCTAACCCGCGCTCGAGAAGTCCTGGCGCAAACTGAATTCAAACACGACTCGTTGGACCAAGCTCTTCGCGCCGCAGCGCAGGAACTAGGGCTCAAAGCCGGGCAGATGTTTCAACCCATCCGGGTAGCCGTCTGTGGTCGCAAGAACGCCCCGCCATTATTCGAAACGTTGGAAGTGCTGGGACGGGAAGCGACTCTGGCAAGAATTGAGCGAGCTATTAAGAAAATCCTTTAGGCGTTGTTTGTGCGGTGTGAATATCTCATTGCGGGTCACGGGAAAGCAGCGAGATATTAAGGTGATTTTTAGGCGGTTGCTTACTGCTGATTCTGAAACTGCTTCGCTTGCTGGCTGGCTTTCTCAGCTTCGTGATGCATCCCTTTCGCTTCATAGGCGCTGGCCAGGGCGTTTTCGGTTTCGGGATTGTCCCCAATTTTCTGTTGCTTCAGAAAGGATGCAATGGCATCGTCGTAGAGCTTGAGCCTGGTTTGCACCAAGCCTATCTCCTGATAAACGCCTTCGTAATCCGGTTCGAGCTTCGCTGTCAGCTTGAATTCCCCGAGGGCCTCGGGATATTTCTGCTCGTCCGACGAAACTGCGCCCAGCCCAAAATGGGCGTCGGCGCTATTTGGATTCACCCTCAGCAATTGCGTAAACATTTCTCGCGCCGGTTGTGGATGCTTCTCTTCCAAGTAAGTCATGCCCAGGTAGAAGTACGCCCGTTCATCCTTCGGTTTCAGTTCGATGACACGCTTCAGTTCGCTTTCGGCGCTCGCGAAGTCGCCCTTGACCCAATAAGCGCGCGCGAGCTCGTAGTGTGCCGGGACATAACCTGGTCGTTGCCGGACCGCAGTCTGTAGCTCCCTAATTGCCTGGTCGGTCTTGTTTTTGGTTAGCAGCGTCTGCCCGGCTGCCGCATGCAGGACATATGCGTGCGAATGATGCAACCACGCCGCGCCGCCACAGACCAGCACGATCCCGACGAAAAGAACGCCCACGCGCCGAATCGCATCATCGTGTTGCGGAGCGACGAGGGCGATAAGCGCGCCGAGAATCAGTCCCGATACCAGCCCTCCAACGTGAGCGGCGTTGTCGGTGTGATGCGACATTGCTCCAAACACAAGGTTGTAACCGGCGAAAATCAGCACGCTTCGCAACACGCCCGAGACCGCCGCCTTTGGCAGGGAGAATTCGCCCAGGTAAAACGACGCGATCAGCGCTCCTGCCATTCCGAAGATTGCTCCGGAAGCTCCCGCGCTTATGCCTCCAGGATTCCAAGCGAGGCTGGTTACACTCGCCGCTATGCCGGTGATCAGGTAAACCGCGCCAAACGTCCAATGGCCGTAAACCGACTCGGCTAGCCTCCCCAGACTCCACAGACACCACATGTTGAACCCGATGTGGATGATGCCAATATGCACGAAGACACAGCTCAACAACCGCCACCACTGGCCACCGATTGTAAGAGGTCCGTAATTCGCTCCCCAATGCACCAGCTCTGCCATTGTTGGCTCGGTGAGCGAAACGCCAGCCAATATCATGGCGGCGAACACCGCAACATTGATGCCGAAAATGGCCTGAGTGACCGCCATCGAACTGGACTGCTGCCGCGTCCATGGCGCCGGTTCAACTCGCTGGATGGGAGAATCCTCACCGCGTTTCGCAGCCTCATTCTGCACGCACCACTGGCAAAGCTTCTTGCCGAAGCTGAGCGCTGGAAGCTGACGACCGCATTGCACGCAATTTGCCATGAAAGAACGAAACCCGTCGCGCGCCAACAGTTATTTCCGGACGGTCGCGGCTCCTCTCGACGCAGATTATCACGTGGATTGCTTCATCAGCCGTGGTGGCTGCGTTCGGCAAGAACATCATCGAGTGCGCTTATGGCGTTGCTATAACCGAGAGGCGGCCGGCAGCCGCCGCGAACCCACTCTTCCATATAAAATACAAAGAGCATGAGCGCTGCGAATTCATCTTCATCCAAACCTAACGAAGCTGGCAAGAACGCGCCTCCCGAGTCTCGCCCCTCGAACTTTATCCGCGACACCGTCATTGAAGATCTGAAAACGAAGAAGTACGGCGACGCCGTCATCCAGACCCGCTTTCCTCCCGAACCCAACGGCTACCTGCACATCGGCCACGCCAAGTCCATCTGCCTCAACTTCGGATTAGCCGACGAGTTCGGCGGCAAGACTAATCTGCGCTTCGACGATACCAACCCGGAGAAGGAAGAGCAGGAGTACGTGGATTCCATCATGAAGGACGTCCGCTGGCTGGGCTTCGAGTGGGACGGTCTCTATTATGCTTCCGATTATTTCGATCAGCTCTACGAGTGGGCGATCAAGCTCATCCACGAAGGTAAAGCGTATGTTGACGATCTAAGCGCGGAAGAAATTCGCAAGTATCGCGGCACTCTCACCGAGCCCGGCAAAGAAAGTCCGCACCGCAATCGCGAGGTGAAGGAGAACCTTGACCTGTTTGAGCGCATGCGCAAAGGCGAGTTCCCCGACGGATCGCGCGTGCTGCGCGCCAAGATCGACATGGCGTCGCCAAACCTGAACATGCGCGATCCGGTCATGTACCGCATCCTGCACGCCGAGCATAACCGTACCGGCGGCAAGTGGTGCATCTATCCCATGTACGACTACGCGCACGGCCAGTCGGATTCGATCGAGCACGTGACCCACTCCATCTGTACGCTCGAATTTGAAGATCATCGGCCGCTTTACAACTGGTTTATCCAGCAACTTCGTATTTTTCCGTCCCAGCAGATGGAGTTCGATCGCCTCAGCCTTACCTACACGCTGCTCAGCAAGCGCAAGCTGCTCACGCTGGTGCAGGAAAAACGCGTCACCGGTTGGGACGATCCGCGCATGCCCACGCTTTCCGGCATACGGCGCCGCGGCTACACGCCGGAGGCGATCCGCAATTTCTGCGCGGCCATCGGGGTTTCGAAAACGAATGGCACGCTGGAACTTGCGATGCTCGAACACTTCGTCCGCGAAGACCTGAACAAGCGTGTACCGCGCGTGATGGCCGTGCTGCGGCCATTGAAGGTCGTGATCGATAACTATCCGGAAGGTCAGGTTGACGAAGTCGACGCGGTCAATAATCCCGAGGACGCAAGCGCCGGGAAGCGCAAAGTGCCATTTTCCAAGGTGCTCTACATCGAGCAGGACGATTTCCGCGAAGACCCGCCCAAGCAGTATTACCGCTTGTCGCCGGGGCGAGAGGTGCGGCTGCGTTACGGCTACTTCATTACGGCGAAGTCGGTAGTGAAGAGCGACCGGGGAGAAGTGGTTGAGGTGCACTGTACGTACGATCCGGCCACGCGCGGGGGCAATGCTCCGGATGGACGCAAAGTGAAGTCGACCATCCACTGGGTGTCAGCCATGCATGCTCTCGACGCCGAAGTGCGGATCTACGACAAGCTTTTCACCAAGGAAGACCCGAATCAGGTTGAAGAAGGCCAGGAGTTCACTGCGAACTTAGATCCGAACTCGCTGGAAGTGATCGCGCATGCCAAGTTGGAGCCATCGCTGGCAAATGCGCCAATCGAACGCCGCTATCAGTTCGAACGCCTTGGATATTTTTGCGTGGACCCGGATTCCAAGCCCGGACATCTTGTGTTCAACCGCACCGTGGCGCTGAAAGATACCTGGGCGAAGGTCGAGAAAAAGATCGAGAAAAAATCGGGAGCATAGATCTTTCGGTAGAACGCGGCTTGCCGCGTCTCCGGCGGAAGCCTCACAGCACCCGGCACGCCTCGCCAAACTCAAGACGCGGGTTGCGGGGAAACAGCTTGCTTCGATCACCGTACCCGAGATTGCAGAGGAAGTTCACTTTCCATTTGCCGTCGGGGAAGAATTCAGCGTTCACTTTTGCCGGGTCAAAGCCGGACATCGGGCCGCAATCAAGTCCCACAGCTCGAGCGGCCAGTATGAAGTAGCCTCCCTGCAGCGAACTGTTGCGGAAGGCCGTCTCGTCGATCAATGCCTTGTTGCCCACGAAGTGGGAGCGCATATCGGCGTGGGGAAATAACTTGGGAAGCTTCTCGTAGAACTCGGTGTCCCACGCGACAATGACGGTGACCGGAGCTGCTTTTGTTTTTTCGACATTGAGCGGAGCGAGGGCGGGCAGAAGACGCGCCTTCGCAGCTTCGCTTTCGAGAAATACGAAACGGGCGGGAGTAGAATTCGCGCTGGTCGGACCCATTCGCGCCAGCTCATAAACTTCGCGCAGCGTTTCCACGGACACACGCTTGGGAAGCCATGCCGAATGTGTGCGGGCCTGGCGGAATAACTGGTCTAGCGCATCGCCGGGGATTTTGGTTGAGTGCGCGGCGGCATATTGTGTTTGTGCCATCGTTCCTGCCTCCTGTGGTTTTTTGTCAATTTCTTGGATGCTAAAGATCACCAAGAGATTCGAGACCGATGAGCAAGAGGGTGAGAAGGCACATCATGCGGGAATCGCCGCGCACTGCTTCGTGTTACACAATTACTTCCAGAGTCCGCCGGTGTGCACCATCCACAGATCGGTGTCCGGCGAACTGATCACGTCAAAGGGCATCCAGAAATAACCCCCCTGTCCCCAACTGTCGCCCCAACTGTTCTGGATCAGCGCCAGTTGTTTCGTCAGGTCATAACCCAGGCAGAGCACCTCATGGCCGCCTTGCTGCTGTTCGCCCGGCTGCGGTATGGGCATAATGCCGGTGTCCGCAACCTGCTGGCTCATGAACGACTCGTAGACCACGAATCCGACCAGAACCGGCCACGGTGTTGGGTGAGCTAAGCAACTGAGAAAGTCAGGCAACGTTCCGATGCGGTGATACGCGCCCGTCTTGTACTTGAGCGCGTTCTGCTCCTGCTCCGCAGTCGGAGCAACTAACTTGCCCGCAATGTAGGGATATAGCGATGCTTCGCAGCAACCTTTCGCGGTGAGCACTTGGCAACCGGTGCGCGGCATCGCGCCGTCGTCTTTCGGGAAGGAACCATCGGCAATCAGTTCCTCGACATACAGACACTGCGGGCTCAGGATCGGCGAGGTCTTCTCATACTTCCGCGCGATCCATTCGCGCACGGACGAAAAGGCATGCCCGGTGCAGCTGCCTTCCTCACCCTGATTTTTGATCGGTCCGCCCCACTCCCGCAGATCCACATGTTGCGGAACCGGCTCCGCTCGCGGCGAAGCCCGGTACATCCGATCCCGCACATCATGAACGTCGCGGAGTGCGCCAAACTTGCGGTTGGTCACTGGAGTCGTCCCAAAGTCACCGACCGCACAAGTTTCGAGTGCCGATGGAGTTTCAGTTTCCAGGTCACCGCATCCACAGCCGCGTTGCCAGTTGGCAACAGCAGGATGCTGTTGTAATGGTCCGTGAAGGTGGAGATGCTATAGGGCGGCGCGGTCCGCATGCTTTGGGACGAAGCCGCGTTCTCACAGGATGGAATCACTGCCGTGATTGCATTCACCGTGCCTGCCACCAAGTCAGCAAGCAGCGTAATTTTCGTTTGCGTGTTCGGATCGCTTACCTGTGCGACCTGAAGCACAAGTTGCTGATCGGCCTGGTATGCATTAACAGCCGCTTGCAACTCCTGGCAAACGCCCGGCGCGGATCCCGACGAGGCCTTGGCGAAGTTAGCCGCCAGCGTCTTGATGGCCGCTGCGTCGGCATTAATCTTCGCTGCCAGGTTGCCGTCCACCGGTTGGCCGTTGGCCACGGCGACGATTTGCAGAATGTTGATCAGCGCCGGCGCTGCCGCGGCCAGAATGGAATCAAGCGTTGACACCCAAGCGGTCGAACATGCAGTGCAAAACATGGCAAGAGACAGCGAAACGACAAGAGCTTTCCTCATAAATGGGTTCTCCTTTTATTTTTTCGGAAATTGAGTTACTTACTTTGAGTTGAGGCCGTCATATGGCGAAGGCAGCCAATGTGCCACAATGACGGCCAGCGGCGCAAAGATCGCCGCGGCGGTGGCATGGTTCATCCAGAACGCAGCAATTGCCGGCGTGGCGGCGTTCGCGAGCGTGGTAAGCAGTAGCACAACAGTGGGCAGATAGGCAGCGTACTTTGTCAAGATAGTATCTCCTTATGATCGTGTTACACTTATGTTATTGGAGCAGTGTGATGAGATCGGTTAAGCCTTGATGCCGGACTCATACGCCGCCCATGGCGAACGCTTCGTCAGGGTTTCCCGGCGGAATAACAATCCCTCTTGCGCCAGGCCAACGTGGACCCATCCGTACTCAAGGATAAGTTGGTCGTATTCGATCTCGGACTTCAAGATAGCCAGTGCCACTTCCGCCGGCGTACCGAACGCGGGACAAACGAAGTCGCAGGCCAAGCCGAAGCAATGAGTGCTCGTTACCACTCCGCCCACCGCCTGGTTTACCTCAGCCGAACGGTAGCCGCTGTGCACGACGATGGGCCTGTCCCCGAGCAGCGTTCTAATTCTTTCCATGACCGCCGCCACCAGACCCAGATTTGTAATAACGATCGGGTTCGGAGTGTTGTCCAGTCCGAGGCGCGCCGCCGCTGCGGAGAAAGAAAGTTCCTCCAACGTGAAATGCTCTGAGATTTTCATGGGATTTTCAGCTGAGCCCAAGCTTCATTGCACCCACAGCACCGCTCTGGGTTTGCGGCCCTACGTCCCGCCAAACAATGCCATTCGGACAGCTCGTCGAGTACGGTAACGAGGGGTTAATGACGTCCCGGATTCACGCTGGGGTTGGAACTGTCGCAAACCGTACCCTCCACGCGTATGCTGCTTCTGGCTTCGGACCGCACATTTCGCATCGCCCCCAGTTCACTCATCGCGTTAGTTTGACCACCATCAAGTCTGCCCTGCAATTCTGGACAGCCGTATTGGTTGACGTGTACACATCCGGCGCGGCTTCCCACGTAATTGTGCCGTCCGTGAAGGTTCCCACACCCGCCACGGTTGAGGATTGCGGCCACGTTGGCTCCGTGCTTCCGGTTTCACACGCCCCAGAGCACGATTTCACCATGTAGATATATTGTCCGGGGTTGCCTCCGAATTGGTAATTAGGCTCCATGTAGCTTCCCACCTGGAAATTGGTGGAGTCGCTGGCATCCCAGTTTGGGCCGCCAATGTTGCAACTCGCCCGTCCAGATGGATAGCTAGAGGTCGGCCATTGCCCAAGCTGGCCCATCAAGTCGGTTGAAAGCAGGGCGAACTTCCCGGTCTGGGAAATCATCGTAATGCTGCTCTGGATGTCGAACACCCAACTCCAGCTCGTGTTGTATTCGTGCGCGATCCGCCTTACCTGACCGAGTGTGCCGCCAGTGCCGACGAAGTTTGGCACTCCGGGCGAGACGTTCACCGGGGAGAAAAACATGAGTTCGCCGATGCCCCAATCGGGCAGTGTGCTTAGCCAGTTCACCGGGAATGGAACAATTGCGCCGACATGAAAAATCCATGCCGTGTCGTTGATATTGTCGTTGGTGCTGCCGTAATGCTCATCACCATAGAGGAACGGTGAGGCTGGTCCCTGGTTGGAAAGCGGCGTGGCAGGATTCGCGTAGGAACTGAACTGCGGCGTGTGATTCGGGTCGGACGCCTGCCCGGTGGCTCCGTTCCAGTTGTGGCCGGAGCAGTAGTAAGATTGAGCAGTGCCAAGGCCGGTGTTCCGCCACGTGACTGTTCCATCTGTGGTATTGCTCCCCGGAGTCTGGTTCCATGTCGGCGGGGAGCTTCCGCTCGTGCCCTCGCCGCCGGATGTGATGATCTGATAGATGTAGCCACCGGCATTGCCGCTGCTGGGCTGGATGCGGTAGCCAAGAACATTATAGAGGTGGCTAGCCGTCCAACCTCCAGCCCCGATGCCGCAGTGTTTGACGCTGTCCGTGCCGATCTGCCAAATGTAGGGGCCGTCGTTGTACACTCCCTGATAAAAGCTAGTCGCATCCAGCCAGACGTAGTTATCGCTCAAGGCCGTAAAGGTGTCGTGGAGGGTGAACAGATCAGGTATTCCGCCGTTCGCAGCCGCGCCCCATTGGTCGGCGACCGCGCCGTTCGGGCTCGGAGTCGAAACCAGCGCCCCATTGTGCGTGACAATGCCAGTCTGCGTATTGTAGAGGTCGCATCCCGATTGCCCGACTGTCCAAGCGGTGACATAAGTGCCTGTGCCTTGGGCGCCGGTATTCGAGAAGGCCATCGCAAACACGGTGTCATCCAGGCTGGAGGTCATCAGCCCGCTCCATGTTGCGGTGAAACTCCCCCCGGTGTAGCCGTTCACGGAGTTGGTCAGGCAGTTCGAGCTGTTGTAATCGAACATCAGCGTCGGAGTCAGAGAGGCAGAACCCGGCGTCATCACCACCACGTTGCTGTAAAGTTTCGTGCCGCTGAGTTGGTAGATGATGTTCGACGCAGTATGCGACCAGACACCCAAATTGCCTGAACCCAGCGAGAGCAACGGGCTGGTCATCGCCGCCGTCATCGTGATCGGATTGAACGTCATCACGACTTCGATGATGCCATTGCCGTGAATTAAATCCATCTCCCTGACCAAGAGGCCGGTGTCGTTGTTGTTCCAGGCAGTCGGGAATGGGTCGTCGTAGGTGAAGATGACCTGATAGCCGGAACTGGGCGTGTTCACGTCGGTGATGCGCATCATCAGATTGCCGAAGTCGGAGGGAGTATTGGAGTATCCGGCCCCGGTCAGGTTCCCGCAGGTTTCGAGTGTCAACATGCTCGTCGAGTTACAGGTGTTTGCTCCCCAGCTCGGGATCGGGTTGGTAAGGTTGACGACGCTGGTGGTGGAGTTAAAGCAGCTATAGTTGGGAGGGCCGCAGACCGACGCAGCACCATACGCCGCAGGGCCCGAGTCCACCCCGCGACCCGAGTACGTCCCTTGCCCGAAGGCAGGAAGGCAAAGCAATACAACCGCCAAAAATTTCTTCATCGCTCTTTGCTCCCCAAGAAATCGCATTCCTCGCTAAACCAGGGTGAGACCTTTGCACGACGCAAGGGCCCGCACAGACTCGTGCGCTCTGCGCCCGAAGTTACCCTGGGCTTCGCTATAATATTAGTTTGCTCTTCCCCCCCGCCATTTGCGCAGGGCTTCATGGAAAGGGAACTATGCCAACTGACGTGGTCATGCCCCAGATGGGCGAATCAATTTTCGAAGGAACCATCACCAAGTGGCTGAAAAAGCCCGGCGACAAGGTCCAGCGTGACGAGCCCCTGTTCGAGATTTCCACCGACAAGGTCGACGCCGAAATCCCCGCGCCCGCCAGCGGAATTCTTCAGGAAATCAAGGTTTCCGAAGGCAACACCGTTCAGGTCAACACCGTCGTCGGTGTGATTGGCGACGGCAGTGGCGCTTCCACTTCCGCTCTCGCCAAGGCCGCTGCGCCCGCTCCTGCTCCTGCCGCTCCGGCACCGGTAAAGACAGAAGCCCAGGCTCCGCCCGTGCCTGCCGCCAGTGCTCCCGAGGACGAAGAAGATTCCGACGTCCGCTCTTCCCCGCTCGTCCGCAAACTCGCCCGCGAGCACAGTGTGGATCTCGCAAAAGTGAGCGGCACCGGCACCGGCGGCCGCGTCACCAAGCAAGATGTCCTCGATTTCGTCGAGCACCGTACGGCTGCTCCAGTTGCGGGCCCTGCTCCCCGTCAGGCCTCAGCCCCTGCGCCGGCTGTCATTCCAGGTGACCTTGTACCCATGTCCCAAATGCGCAAGATCATCGCGCAGCGCATGATCGAATCGCGCCGCACCAGCGCTCACGTCCACTGCATGTTCGAGGTGGATATGACTCGCGTCGTCAATTTGCGAAACAAGCTCAAGAACGGCTTCGAGCAGCGCTACGGCGCGCGGCTTACGTTCATGCCGTTCTTCGTGCGCGCCGCCATCATCGCCCTGCAGCAATATCCGATCGTCAATAGCTCGCTCGAAGGCGACAATATCCGCTACCACAAACACGTCAACGCTGGCATCGCCGTCGCGCTCGATTGGGGACTCATCGTCCCCGTTCTCAAGAACGCCGATGAACTCAACTTCCTCGGACTTCAGCGCGGCATCACCGACCTCGGCGAGCGCGCCCGTTCGAAGAAGCTCATGCCGGCTGACGTCGAAGGTGCGACCTTTACCATCACCAACCCCGGCCAGTTTGGCGCCGTCTTCGGCTTGCCCATCATCAACCAGCCGAACGTGGCTATCATGGGCGTCGGTGGTATCACCAAGCAGCCCATAGTGATCACCGACAAGGACGGCGCGGATTCCATCGCTATCCGTTCCGTCGTTCACCTCACGCTGGGCTACGACCATCGCATTGTCGATGGCGCCGTGGCTGACCAGTTCATGGCGGTCGTAAAGAAGACTCTCGAGAACTGGAGTGAAGAGGTCGGCTAGCGCGCAGCCTTTCAAGATGGCAAAGTCACAATGAGGAGTGAACTCACAAAACTCCTTTACTTCAGCCCACATGGCCGTGCGCTTGTTGTTGTTCAGATAGCGTCAAACTAATGGCGCTTCCCCTAGAAGTAGCGGGCCGTCTTCTGAGCGTTCGATGAAATATCGAGCCACGTCATCGCGGAGTCCAGGTTTGGTTCCGGTCCACCGCCACAGTCCCTGGTAATCTCGCGCGATGTCGGTTGCGGGATTGAAGTCCCACTTTTGCAGGAGCGCCCAGCGCTCACCATAAGCGCGCAACGCTTTGCTGCCGTGAAAAGCGTGAGTGGCGAAATTGTCGATGCACCCCATCGGCGAGCGGCCTTCGATGCGATCCAATTTCGCGGCACGCGCTTGCCAATTGAGTACGGCTTCTACGTAAGGCCCCGTGCACCGCTTCATCTCCGCGGCCACATTCGTCGCGTGCACCAACCCGAAAGCCATGTGCCAATCCCCGCTGCCCAAAATACAGGTGTCCAGCATCCCACCCACCATATCGAAAGCATCCCGGCGCCACGCCCACGCGCCTCCGGTTGCTCCTGGCGCATGACCGAACGGAAAAGCTTCGGACGGTTGGAGCTTGGCGTAGTAAGTATCGGTTCCTCCGCGCCGCGCTCTCCGGGAACTCAGGAATTCAATTTGGTGCATGTAATTCCATGCAAAGCTCGTGCTCATGCGGTAAGGGCGGTGACCGAGATGGCTGGTTGCCGTTTCGCCAGTCAGGTCGGCATATGTGCTGAACAACTGAACAAAGCTGTGGTGCTGGAGCATGTGGATTGCCTCCAGCGCCCAGTCATGCCGCGTGAAGTGGAAGTCACCGTCCACATAACCACCGTATTGCCAGTCGGGCGGGAAGCGGCGCACGCCCTCATTGATGGCGCATTCCTTGATCCAAAGGCTGGAGTCGGTCCGCAGTTGCAAATCGAGCGGATTGTCGGCGCAGGTGACTTCGTGCGGCCGATCTCCGAAGGCGACCTCGACGACATGCAGCGCGATGTTCGGACTGGCCTCCATGTGGAACCGAAAATCATGGAAATTTTCTCGTCTGCGTTGCCAGCGGTACGGGTTTGAATACACTGAAACAACGTGCAACTTCTGAGTCTCGGAGTACTCCACAAACTCGCGATGCACGTTTGGATGCTTGAAAGTCACAGCGTTTCCTCTCGATCTTGTACCGCCAGCCACTTTGCTAGAGCGTGTTTCTTGATCGGGTCAACTGAGGCTCTTGATTTTCGATGACCGGATCACCCGGTCACCCGATGATTCGAGTTCTGTAATTCCTTATTTCCAGAAGTGCAACACGATCTGCACCATTACCACCACAACTCCGACCATCGAAGCGTAGGCTGCGGTCCTTCCTGATTGTTCCCCGCGCACAATTTCTAGGTTCTTTACCCGCTCCGCCAAGTTAGCGTGCTCGCGGTCATACATTTCACGCCGAAGATAATCCTGACGCTCCTGGTTGATTTGGTCGCGGAAATTATTCATCTCTTCCAGGCGGTAATCGAGGACCTCATTCGCCTTTTGGATTCTGGCATCTGCCGCCTCATGGCGCAGGTCCTCCGCTCGGACTTGCGCTTCCAGCGCGGCATCGCACCGTCGGAACTCAGCCTCCGTTGCCTTCCGCTCGGCTTCGAGGGTTCGATCAATGAACTGAAGCAACGGCAACCGGACAAACGGAGTTCGACGCGAATCGTTCTCGCTCATTTAGCGCACCTGTTCTTCGATTTCACCGTTTGGATGTTTTTCACACATTCAGCACGGTTTCACCGCTGAGCACAATGGGCGCAACCGTAGGGTAATGCGACGCCGGATTGCCGCTGGCGCTGTAAACATACAAAATGTAATTCGTCGAGTCGTACCAGAAATCTCGATCCTGGCTAAGAGCCGCCTGGCTACTCTGCAACATCCCCCACGTCGTACCAAAACGCACATACTGTAACTGGGACGGCGCCTGTGTCAGACAGTAGAAACCCCGAATCCCGCACTGCACCACAGTCGCCTGCCCGCTCGTGCCTGAATACAGCGTCGCCGCCCAGACATTGGTTCCAACTTGCGTCCACCATTGCTCAGCGATCGGCAAATAGCCGGTCAAGTGCGGCGGCTTACCATTGCCATAGCTGTCAATCTTGATCAGTGCGCCGCCCGTTGCCGGGTTCGTTCCGCTGGAGGGCGGAGTCAACGTTTCATTCCAGGTACAGTCCCGAAGCAAGTTGATCGTGTCACCCGGCTGAAAGCTGGAGATTCCAACTTCCAGCAGCGTCCGCCACGCCTGTTGCGGACTCGTGCCCGGATTTCCATTCGACCCGTAATTGCAGTCAACGTAATAATTGGAAGCGCACGCCAGCGGCGCTCCTAGCAATAGAAGCAATAACACTTGTTTCATCATGGGTTTTATTGATTCGGTGGCTCTGCTAGTTCTGCATCTGGTATGTGAGGGTGCCGACGACTCCGGCTGCATTGGTGGAGCATCCCGCACCGGCTGTAGCGATTTTCAGCCGCAGCAGATGGCCGGACGCTACGTTGGCGCTCCCCGTGACCTGCGTAAAGAAATTGGTGCCGGATGTGAAAGCGATTGAATAGCTCCCCACTTCCGCATTCGCCGTTCCATCCCAGACCTGCAGGGTCGGATACGTAGTGCATCCAGTCGCCGCAGTGCTGGCCGCGAGATCGAATCCGGTTATCGTGATCGCGGCAGGCAGCGTCCAGTTACAATAGCTCACTACTGCCGTCGTCCCGGCGACCGGGCATGACCATGCCATTTGAATCTCGCTGCGCACGTAGGCCGTGGTCGCCAGCTTCGTCGAGTTATCCCCGGCGCTCTGCGTGGCCCCGGCTGTCCCGCTCGGCAACGTCGGAGTTCCACTCAGGTTCGCCGCTGTCCCCGTCGTGTTGGCCGCATTGTTCGGAATATCACCCGAGACGAGCGCTGGCAACTGCGCATGTGGCAGTGTTCCGGTTGTCAGGTCCGACGCCGACATACACGACGTCCCGCTCGCCAATTGACACCTGAACCCGCCGTCCGACCCCACGCCCAGCGAGAAAGCCATCCCGCTCGGCACCGTGACTGTCGTTCCCGTCCACTCCTGCCCCGACCACTGCGTCGGCCCCGTGCCTGTCTGGATAATATTCCCCGCCACATTAAGATTCCCGCTCAGCGTCACATCGCTCGAAAATGTCTTCGACCCGCTAATCGTCTCCGTTCCCGCCAGGTGAACGACCGTAGAGTCCACCGCCGCCCCTGTAACTTGTGCCACCGAGTAATCGCCACTCGCCGCAGTTACGGTTCCAGAACGTCCAAAAACCGAATTAACCGCGCCGCCTCCACCGCTCCCACTCGGAGATCCAAGGCTCACTCGCACCTCGCCACTTTCAATCCGCCCGATCACCTGCACCGCAGTCGGCCGAGTGGTGGATCCAGTGTCGTGGCACTTCCCAGCCGCCGTGGTGCTCGCGACCACATAGTCTCCCGCGGTCGGATTGGCAGCATCAAAATTGCATGCCGCGACCCCAGCCCACGTGATTACCGCTCTGTTAGTCGTGCCGGCCCCACTGCTGACGATGCCAACTACTCCATCCGTGCTCGTAGTCGCCGCTGTCTGCACCCCCGTGGCGCTGCTGTTGTAAACCGCGAGCTGGTTTAGCGTCGTACCGTTCGTGGCATCGTTGAGGAACTCAAAATCCTGACGACCCGAGCTGTACATGTTGAACGAGGTCTTCGCGAATACGCTTCGCATTGCCTGCCCAGAGTCTGTACCCATGTCGTAACTGTTGTCAGAGTTTGGCTTGAAGGTCCCATCGGAGGAAAAAAACCATTTAATGGCCGAACCAATGTGCATGCCCAAACTGAGGGCATTCCCGCTGGTCGCATCCTCGCTGCGCAAAACATTGTAATTGGTGCTGTTGACAGTTTCCGATCCCATCGACATCCGCGTCCAAGTCGTGCCACCATTCGTATAACTCGAATAGACACGAAAGTTCTGCGCGGTGCCTCCATTGCGTTCCTCAAGGTTGTCTGCGGGGTCGCCGCCCGGGTCCGAGTTAAACAAATTAGTCAGCCCCAGCTGCACAGCTTGCCCATTATTGTCAATGAAGAACGGAGCGTGCCACGTCGAATCAAACCAGAATTCCCCCCAGTTGGGAATCCCCGCCGGCGCCGCAGTTTCATGCAACTGGATTACGTCGGCAACTGCGCAATTTGCATTTCCATTCGCCGCAATGCCCGTGGCAAACGATCCGCTGCACTGCGTCGGAGTGGCCGCCAGCGCCAGAGCTGTCCCGGCTTGTCCGCTGATATTCGAACTCGTAAGAGCAACCTGCTGCGTTGTCCCAGCAATGTTGACCACCGGCAACCCGGCAGCTGTATCCAGGCCAATGCCGCCAATCGCGGGAACGTAGGCATTCCCCTGCGGCAATAACAAGCCACCGCTCATTGTGACGGTGCTGGTAAAAGTTTTCGCTCCGGCAATCGTCTCGACGCCCGTGTTATGAACCACCGCGGCGTCTGCAGCCGCCCCTGTAACTTGAGATACTGTGTAGTCGCCACTGGCCGCTGCAACCGCTCCCGAGCGCCCAAACACCGAGCTGACATTCCCTCCACCACTTCCGGATCCGCAAGCACTTCCGGTGGATGCAATCACGCCAGACACAACATTGAGGCAACCATTCGACAGCCCACCGAGCGTAACGCTCTGGTCGAACTTTGCCGGAACGTTGAACTCTTTCAGCGATGCGCTTAGGCGTTCTAACCAGCTTACGTTGTCTCCCGTGTTGGCGATGTAATTCGAGATTGACACCGGTGCGCCGAAGGCAAGCTGACCCTGCGTAACCAAAGGCGCGTTGCTCGCCACCACGTCCGTTCCGATGTAGGTGTCGTAGATGCTCGCTGGCCGACGGTAAGTCTGCGTGGCCTTGGTCAAAGTCGGTTGCGAATCAATCAGCGTGATGATGTGGTGAGGGTCGAGGATGCCCCCGGCAGTGGTAAAATTCAAGCGCCCCGTGGTCATCGTCGAGCGTCGGGTGTGCTGTCCTCCATCGCCCAAGAGTGTTGCTGTTTGGTTGAGTACATCGTCAGACGGATCGAGTGTGCTGGCAAAGCATGACGTAAAACCTCCCACTGAGGCCGCTCCGCCACCTACGCCGCACGAAGGCGCGATCTGACTTTCGTTTCCGCCAAGACCTACGCCGATGGCTCCGACTTCGTTGTCCACTGTGACACTGTGGTTGACGGTGACGATGGAACCCGGCCAGAAAGGCAGCGGGCCAGCATAACTTCCCAGGTTAATCGAATAAGAAGAAGTAGTTGACGATTCGGTGTCAGTGTACGTACAGACCAAGCCCCCAGCACAAGCTGTTGCCTGTGAAATGGCCGTGGCGACCGAGCCGCACGTTCCCCCTGACCCGCCGGGACATCCGTAGATGTACGGGACAGTTGAACTGCGGATCACGTCATAGGTAATCGTGTCGGTCCCGCTTGCGATGCGCGGCCACTTGACCGGAATTGAGTCGCTGCCGGTAGACTCCCAACCGAGGATGAACATTGGGGAAGTGTGAGTTCCCGCCGTTACGTCATTGGCGACGATGTAATAACCGTAGTAGGTCGATCCCGACCCTCCGGTCGGCGTGTAGCCAGAAACCGCGCCATTGCCTTCCACCTTAAAGTTCGCCGCACCGGTAGACGCTCCCGCAATCAAACCTGCAATTCCAAGGCCGGGATATGGAGATTTCGCCGGGCTGGCTGGGTTTTGTCCAAGGTTGCTCTCGGAATAAATGTTCCTGATGTTCGCGCCTTGATAGTTTCCCGCGGTGTTCGAGGAGTACACTTGCCAAGGCCCGCTCGCCTGACACACCGTATCGTAGATATAGAGGCCATTCGAGTTGTAATCGGTCACGCAGTTCGAGTAATTCGCGGTGATGTTGGCATCACGTATAGTGATCACCGGGGCGAGATTATGCCCTATATTTGACTGCCCCCCTGAGAACACGAACGAGCCGGTCCAATTTGCGTTCGCGTTGAGTGGGATACCGTTATTACTGAAGTGGTCGATAGTGGCGTTTTCATCGTCCCACATATCGAAGAAGTTGTTGAAGTGGGTAGCCGCTCCCGCAAAATCATAGTTGAGATCAGTGAGATGAGTGCCGTTGCTGTTATCGAGGACGGCGGAGTAAGCGAGCGCCACCACGCCCGGAGTTGCTTCGGACGAACTCCCACTTCCGGCGACAATACGGAAGGTCGTCGAAGAACTGGTACATGCAGCAGCCGAGGATCCCGTCCCGCAGTCATAGACAACAGCATCGCCCCAGAACGCGGAGTTGTCAGTGAACATGATTGTTACCATGTCGCCGGGCCGGAAGTTGTGAGCTGTAGCTGTGGTGATCGTTCGATAGGTCGTGGTCTGCGCTACGTTCGTGATGTTCACGCCCACATAGGCGGAATTGGAGTTGTAAGCGGAATTATCCGTACGGAAACTGAACCCACTAACCGTGTTCGCTACATAGTGGATGCTGCTTGCCTGATCGCCCACTTGTATGCAGGCCGCTCGCCCATAGCACTGCAACACAGCACCGGGGCCGTTGAGGGCAGATTGATTGGCATGGAAAAAGATGGTTCCGTAGACTGGATAATAGCCCGCGCCCACAAAGGCACTTCCAGTGTACCCCCCCGCTCCGGGAACGGTTACGTTGCACTGACCATTCCAGTTAGACCCTGCTGTCTGTACTCCACAAGCCGTGTTGATCGTTTCCTGGATGCCGGACGAAGCGGACTTGATGGTATAAGACGAGTGGTTAAAGAACGGCGTGAACGTGATCGAGCAGTTGCCGCTTCCGGTTGACCCCGACGTGACACTTACCGCTTCGGCGTTCGCATCGGAGATGTAGACCTGGTATCCGGCACCGGACGTGTAGTCCACGCCGGAGGGGCAGGGAGTCAAAACCACAGTTCCCGGCATGTTAGCGGTCAACGCCGTGGTGGAAGTCTGTGACCAGTTCATTGCCGGGGTTACGAGGGTGAGACCCAGCGCAAACGCTGGCGCAGAACTTGTGCCCTGCGAGGTCAATGGCGAGCCAGCTTCAACGTTGGCTAGTCCGCCGAATGCACCGCCGTTATTGATCTGTAATTGGGTATTGGAGCCGCCAGGGGTACCGCCGCCGCCACCACAAGATCCCCACGTCGAATTACCGGTCAAACAAGTAGCTGCGCTGGCAATTCCCGCTCCCAATTCGCCGGGTGGAACAGTCCCATTCACCAAGTCCGCTTTCACCGCAAGCCCGCTATCCACATAGTTCCGGTCGGCAGCCTGGTTAGGTGCGGTCGGATTTGCGGGCAGAGTTAATGGACCAGTCATGGTGCCGCCAGCGTTGGGGACATACGCTCCCCCGCCGACGTTCCCCACCGCCGCATCCACATAACCCTTGTTCGCAGCGTCTCTGGCCCCGACCGGCGCCGGAAGCGACGGGGGCACAGTAAACTGCTTCGTGCCGGTGATCGTTTCCGTTCCCGCCAGGTGCACCACCGTGGCGTCGATCGCGCGATTCGCCACCGCCGCATTCACATACGGTTGCGTCGCGGCAAGGTTCCCAAGCCCTGTACCCGGTGTCGTCAGTACCGCGGCAATCGTCGTCGGCGATGTCGCCGGAACTGCCCAATATTCCGTCCGGACAGTTCCGTCATCCAGTTGGAAAACCACGATGTAGTAAGTTCCCGCCGGAGACGCGCCCACGTTGGGAACCAGTTGCGCGGTAAACGCGCCGAGTGGTCCTATCGTCACACTCAGATTGCCCGCTGCCACCGCGTCTCCCTCTGCGGTCTGGAACGACGGCCATGAGATCAGCACAGTACCCGATGCGGCGGTTCCGTCAGCCCGATATACTGTATCGCTGATCGTTGTAAGCGCTGGCCCTTGTGCCTGCGACTTGGTCGACAATGTCAACGCGATCAGCAGCACCAACGCCAGGGAGATCACCACCTTCGCCACCATCGGGGAACACTTGTCTGCAAGTGATCTGGGCATCTCTTGTTCTCTCCTCGTGAGAGCGCGCGACCCCAATTCAGGCCAATAAGAAAGCCGCTCTGCCGAGCGGCGCCCCTTTCGCATATTCCCTCCCAACTCAATTCCGATTGCTAGTCTGAACTCCGCGGCTCGCTCTCAACTCGCGACTCCAGAAATCGCCGCACACTCTCCACATAAACGTCCGCGAAGTCGACCACCGGCCTTCGCGTCTCGATCATCACCATGGCCGCTTCGATTTCCCACTCCATCGCACATAATACCGCCAGCGTCATCATCGCGGCCCGGTGCACCCCTGCCGCGCAATGAACATAAAGCCGCGCCTCCGGGTCGTCCAGTGCTTCCAGCGCAAAATCAACTCCGCGTTTCAGCAGTTCCGGAGGCTTCGGCAAAAAATCATCGTCGGTCGGATTCCACAGCACGCGGATCCCGTGCGGCTCCGCGAGCGGCCGGTCATCGAACTCGATCTGCATGTTGAGCACGTGGGTCACACCGGCTTGCGCCAGTTCTTCCATGTTCCGCGCATTCCATATCCCACCGCCCAGCGCAACTCGTTCCGTGACCCAGGTCATGTCCATGCTGCGTTCCGTCCGCTTTCCCGACGCCATCCTTAATCTGCGTTTTACAATTATTCTGATTCTACGTCACCTTTCACGTCGTCCTCGCCACCACGGATGGCAGGGAACTCTTCGTACAACCCAGCTTCTCGAGGAGCGACTTTGCCACCGACTCTTGATTTCACCCGCCCGCCCAAATAGAAAAAGGGCGCGATTTGCGTCGCGCCCTTCAGAATCTTTTCTTTTTTTCGACTCTTATATTCAGGATATCAAATTAGAGGGGGGTAGGTGGACAAATTTCCGAGATTTATTTTCGCCTTTATTTGAGTCACTTACCGCGAAATTGTAATTTTTACTCTCTTGACAAGTTTTTTGACCTCTCGTCGCCGGAGGCAATTTATCCATCAGACCCCCCGCTAGCAGTATTCTCGAGAGCTGGTCGAGCGCGTCCTGTAGGAGCCGTTGGACCATTCTACGGTTACAACCGAGCAGCCGCGCAACCTCGTCTAGGGTATATTCCTCCAGAACGTTCATAGCCAGCAGCTTTTTTTTCAGTGGGTTCAACTTCTCGATCGCCCGCTCCATGTCGGCAACAAAGATCACGACGTCCTCAAAGTTTCTCATCGTGTATGACGTGACCCGTGACCGGAAGAACTCGCGTCCCAGCAGCGACGGCAGCCTCCCCACCTCGACCGAGGCCCGGGCATAACGCCGCAGTAGCGCCACGGTGCGCCTGCGGTAGGGCCACAGTTCCATCTCCGTTTCGCCAAACACCATCGACGGCGGCGGTTCTGCCTGCCCCATCAGACTCCATGCTTGCGTGCTCGTCGTTTGTGTACTTGTCATGCCCACACCTCCATCGCGGCCACGCCCTCCAGATATTCAATCCGGGCCGGGCTCTGAACGTTTTCTCCTTGAACATCCCTTCCTTGCGCGCGCGCTTTGCGGCGGCGCGCTTTGCGGGGCGGCGCCTCCCCCGGGTTTGGCATTGCCGCCAGACGCACACGGCAATTGGCGCAATACACTCCGCTGGCTCCCTGCAGACGCAGCCACAATCCGCCGCACCGCTCGCAATACTTCAGTTCGACTTGGACTTCCTGACCTTCCATCCTGCTTATGAAGTTCATGATTGCCTCTCCGTATGAAATGGAAAACACTCAAACCAACAAAAAAAGCCCTGGTGCCGATTTCTTGGCCCAGGGCTCGTTTCTCTTACGATGACCTGTGATGCTATTTAATTGGAGATAAAGCAGTTATTGCAGCTTGGCGGCTATCCCCGTCTCCGGTTGCCGGAAGTAACCCTCCTCATAGCCGGACTTGAGCACCTGCCCGTTCTGAATAATGATGCTCAAACGCCCGTTGAAGTGAATGGCCTGCAACAACCGCTGCATCGCTGCCGAGAGCACTTCCGCCGACCGTACCTTCCGACGGAACTCACCGAAGCTTCTTTCTTCGTTCTCGTGGAATTGTACTTCTATCATGGCTGACAACCTTTCCTGCAGTATAAGTATGTTATGAGACATATAATCAAGTTATGCTATAGCTGCAAAACGACTAAGTCAAGAACTGTATTTCCTTATAGATGTTACACTTCTGTCAAACATAGCGATTGGCTATTGGAGCGTGTTATACTCCAGCGATGAAATTCCGCATGCTTCAAGAAAATCTCCGCACGATTCTTTGGGAGCGCATTGATGCAGGGGAACTCACTGGCTTGCGTCTGGCGGACCAGACCGGCTTCAGGCAAGCCCACGTCTCCAACTTCCTGAACCGCAAGCGCGGGCTCAGCCTGGAAGGCATGGACAAAGTTCTGAACGTACAGCATCTTTCGGTGCTGGATCTTATCGACCCGGCCGAAGTCAACAAGCGCGCCTCTATCCTCCTGCCAAGCGAGGACGAATTCGACAACGTGGTGGTCGCAGACCCGCATATCGCAGCCTTCGAAGCGCTAATCCTGAGCATGCACGTCAAGGAGATCCTGAAGTTCAAGAAGAGCTTCCTCACGCGCTTGAGGGAGGAAGTGGAAGGCGACCGCAGCGACTGGGTACGCTTTGTGATCATCAAGGCGGATGCAAAGGAAGGAATGAGCATGTATCCCCGGACGATGCCTGGCGCCGTTCTACTGCTCGACCGCCACTATAATTCGCTGATTCCCTACCGCAAGGGCGAAAGTAACATATACGCTGTGCGTAAAAATGCGACTTGCACCATCAAGTATGTTGAAACTGCGGACGCCCACTTGATCCTGCGTCCGCAAAACGCCGCCTACCCGATTGAAGTAATAACCCTAGAAGATGGCCAGAAGCCCGGCGACTATATCGTAGGCCGCGTGTGCTACGTGGGGATCGAAATGTAGGGCGTAATAAGTAGGGAGTAATAGGTAGGGATGTTATAGCTAGAGAGGATACTAATGTGGAATGTACTAACGTAGAGCGTGCGTTGGCTCAGAATATGTTAGGGCGGACACTCCTCTGCACCCTGACATTATTGTCTCAGAAGATCGCTCAGCGCGCGGGGAGTCTTTGGCGCCACGTCGCCGATCACAAAACATTGCAGGCGGTGGCGCTGCGCGCCAGCGACGGGTCGGTGCCGCTGGATAAGTTTTGAACGAAGCGATAGTCTCAGAGAGCAGTTTCGCGCCTTAAGAATCTTTATGAACTGGAAAACCTCTGCTCTGATTCTGGCCGTGCTTTCGGCCACTGTGCCTGCCAGTGCCCAACACTCCTCTTCCGAGCCGGTGCTGGATGTTTCCGCCATGGATAAAGCCGTTGATCCGTGCGTGGACTTCTATACGTACTCATGCGGCGGGTGGATAAAAAAAAACCCGATTCCGCCGGACCAGTCGAGCTGGAGCACGTATGGCAAACTCGAGGACGAGAACCGCGCGCAGTTGAGGACGATTCTAGAAGAAGCCGCGAAAGCGAATGGCGCGCGGGATGCACTGACGCAGAAGATCGGCGATTACTACGCATCGTGCATGGATGAGGCGGCCATCGAGACGCTTGGAGCCAAGCCTTTGTTGCCGGAGCTGAAGCGCATCGCGGATCTGAGCTCGAAGCAGGATCTGGCGGTATATGCCGCGACCGCACAGTTTCCGCCGTCGCTCTACGGTGAGGGAACGCTGTTCACTTTCCGCTCGAATCAGGACTTCAAGGACTCGACGCACGTGATCGCCGAGGCCGATCAGGGCGGACTCGGCCTGCCGGATCGCGATTACTATTTGAAAGACGATCCCAAGTCCGAAGAACTGCGCCAGGCTTACGTGGCGCACGCCGCAAAGATGTTTGAGCTGCTGGGAGACAAGCCAGCCGATGCGGCCACGGAAGCAGCGACGGTGATGCGCATCGAGACGGCACTCGCCAAGGGTCAGATGACCCGCGTCGAACGGCGCGATCCGTCCAAGCTCTATCACAAGATGAGCGTGGAGGAACTACAGAAGCTAGCGCCAGCTTTCGGCTGGAACACGTATTTCACAAAAACCGGCATGGGATCGCTTGGGTCGTTGAACGTGGTGACACCGGACTATTTCCATGTCATGAGTGAAGAAATCGAAAAAGAAAGCCTGGCAGACTGGAAAACGTATCTGCGGTGGCACGCTGCGCACGATGCGGCCACCGACCTTTCCGCTGCGTTCGTGAAAGAAAATTTTAATTTCTACGGCAGGACCCTGCGGGGACGGGAAGAACTGCCGCCACGCTGGAAGCGCTGCACGAATGACGTGGATAACGACCTGGGAGAAGCGCTGGGCCAGGCGTATGTGGCCAAGTACTTCAGTCCCGATGCGAAGCAGGCAGCACTGAAAATTGTGAAAGAAGTCGAAGCGGCCATGCAGAGCGAGATCCAGGCGTTGCCGTGGATGGGAGCGGCGACGAAGGAGCAGGCGCTCACCAAGCTGCATACGATCGCAAACAAGATCGGTTATCCCGACGCGTGGCGAGACTACAGCGCGCTGGAGATTGTTCGCGGAGACGAAATCGGCAACTCGGAGCGGGCGTCCTGGTTCGAGTTTCACCGCTGGCTCGCAAAAATCGGCAAGCCGGTGGACCGCAAGGAGTGGGATATGACGCCCCCCACCGTCAATGCGTATTACGATCCGCAGAAGAACGACATCAACTTTCCTGCGGGAGTGCTACAGCCGCCGCTGTTCAGCGCGCTGTCGGATGCTGCGCCCAACTATGGTGACACCGGCGCTACCATGGGCCACGAACTGACCCACGCCTTTGACGATGAGGGCAGCCAGTTCGACGCGCAGGGCAATTTGCGCAACTGGTGGACGGAGGCCGACCGCAAGCAGTTTGAGCAGCGCGCTCAATGCGTGGTCGACCAATATTCTGGATACACGATCATCGATGACATCAAAGTCAACGGCAAACTGACCAACGGCGAGGATCTAGCGGATCTTGGCGGGACGCTGCTGGCGTTTCTGGCGTGGAAGGAAGACACGAAAGATCAAAAACTGGAGCCGCTGGATGGTTTGACACCGGAGCAGCGCTTCTTCGTCGCCTATGGGCAGAGCTGGTGCACGAACGAGCGTGACGAGAATAAGCGGCTGCGAGCGACGGTGGATCCGCACTCACCGGAGAAGTATCGGGCGAATGGAGTGGTCTCGAACATGAAGGAATTTCATGACGCATTCCGCTGCAAGCCAGGCCAGCCGATGGTACGGGAGAACGCTTGCCGCGTATGGTAGGTAAAGATCGCGTAGGGACAGCCGTCCTCGGCTGTCCAAGCCGAGCGCAGCTCGGCAACTGCCTGCGATCACAGTGACTCTGGATTCGCCATAAGTCTCGTATCAGGGTGTCGCTTTAGCGATACCGCTAATCCTCGAAATTATCCGCCTCTTTAGGAGCCGGGGGCCCTGACCTAGCCGCGCTCGAACGCATGTTTTTCTTCCAACTGCTGGCGGGCTGTGGCCATCTCGGATTCGAAGCGGCCTTTTTGATCCATCAGGGCGGGAAGCGCGGTAGCGTAGCGCCGGGCCATGGTGAAAAGTCCCTGCTGCGCGAGTCCCGCGGCGATTTCGGCGATGTGATCGGTGGTGGTATCGAGGTAAAGGGCCTCGGTCGGGTCGCCTAGCCACACATCTCCGCCGACCAGACGCGTCTGCCAGTACACTTTGCGCTCGATCATGCGGGCGATTTCTTCGTCGGTGGCCTTGCCGAAAACCCACTTTTTGAGTTTGAAGCTATAGTGGCGGCTGGAGAAGGGCAGCGGCACCAGCTTGCCGGATTTCACGAATTCCGTCTGCTTGTGGTCGACCTCCTTGCGCAGAGCATTGATGACAGGACCTTCGGTGTCTCTCGGTTCAAGCGAAGACAGCACTTCCCGCAGCGTGGCGGAAAGGTTCACGGCCACAAGCGCGCGAAGGCCTTCAGAATTTTCCAGCGTGATCACAGTATGCAAGACGTCAAAGTCCGCGCCGGACGTGGCGTGCCGGAAAGGCCATTCCAGCTTGAGACTCAGAGGGAGCCCGGTTCGCGTTACATAGATGGTCTTCGGTGTGGGAGTTTGGGTCGGGGTGCTCATAGTCGATCCTTGCAATGTGGTAAGTACTTATTCTAACCTGCGAGATTTGCGGGGGACGGGCGCGGACGACCGTCGCTATATCAGACGGGCCAACTGGTACAGGTTCCAGATGGCGGAGGCGCTCAACAATCCGGACAGGGCCGCCGTAACGAGCAGGCTTTGCTGAGTCTCCAGCAAATCGGCGAACACTCCACTGACGAAGACGAAGAGGAACACGAGCATGGTCAGATGGAATCCTTGTCCCGGAAAACTGGGAGCGCCCACGGCCAGGATGAGCAACACCGCCGCGATCAGAAGCGGCGCGGTGTTGCCGAAATAGCGGGTGCGCTTCCATCCGAAATATGCGATCAGCGCCACGGGCAGGGCGAGCATTAGCGGTGGGTTGCTGACGAAGATCGTTTGCAAAGCGCGGCGGTAGGAGACGGACGTGCCAAACGCGGCTGGCTCAAAGTTTATCCAGCGCGCGTGTAGCATTCCTTGCCAGAACAATGCAGGCTCAAAAAAATAGGCGGCAAACAACAGCACCACGGAGACTGCGACTGCGGTGGTCCAGATCGCGAGCACGGCGCGCGGCCGGACTGGCGCCACCCAGAACATGAGCGGCAAAATTACCAGCGCCAGCACGCCAAGCGAAAACTGGTTGCCCGCGGCCAGTGCCAGAGACAATCCCAGAAGCAGAATGCGTCGCCAGTTCCAGAGCACAACTTCGCGCGGAGCGTAGAGCGTGTGCGCTACGGCGATGGCGGTGAAAACGGTTCCGAACGCTCCCCATACGGCGCCCATTTCTCCCACACTCTGCGCTCCGGCCACGTTCACGATCATGGCCGGTGAAAAGCAGTAGAGGCCAAGCGCGATATATCCGCCAGCGTTGCCATAAAGACGGCGCGCAATGTACCAGAGCGAGCCTCCGAGCATGACCCCGAAAAACAGGTACGGGGTCGCGGCCAGTAACGGCTGGAGCGATTCCGGCAACCACGAACCGGGGCGCAACAGAAGCGGTGCCGCGGCGATGAGATAGTAGAGGGGCGAGCGGTCCTGATCGTAACCATCGCGCACGCTGAGATGGCCGGCGCGCCCCGCAGAAGGCACGCCGGTGGCGGCTTCGGAGCGCAACGATTCGGGGGTTCCGGCGATGGCGCCGCTGTTCCATTGTTCGAGGCCCTGGTAGATGCGCAGAGCCTGGTCGGTGTCCGGGAGCAAGGCATGCAACGTTTGCACGCGGACCAGCCAGACGCACTGCAGGAGATAGACCAGCAGGAGCGCGGCCGCGGCAAATTGCGGGGCGCGGAAAGCATCGGAATGAAGAAATCGCCGCAACAAGGGAGACCGAGTGTTTTACCATGTTCCAGACACCAATGGATACCAATCCGCTTCCGCCCTCCGTGGAACAGTCAACGGTGCTGCCCACCTCGGACTCCGCGCCGCTCGCTTCCCCGGCGCCATCGATGCTCGCAGAAGCTCGACGCGAATCGCCTTTTCGCGAAGTTTTCGTCGGGCTCGACGGCATGTATGCGGGAACCCGCTGGCTGATTTATCTGGCCATGGCTGGCATCGTGCTGTTCATCGAAGGCGCGCTCATGCGCTTTGTCCATCCTCATGCCGGTGGGCCGATGTGGTGGGGCATGGTGATGGAAGCCGGCATGATGCTGGCCGCGATCTTGCCAGGGTTTGTCATGGTGCGGATCGAAGGGCGTCCGTTCGGCGACTTTGGGCTTCCGGCACGCGGAGCGTTTGGCCGCAATTTCTGGGTAGGGACGCTGTGGGGAATCGCGTCGCTCACGGTTCTGATGCTGGTGTTGCGAGCAGCCGGAGCCTTCACCTTCGGGTCGCTCGATCTGCACGGGGGACGCATCGTCAAGTTCGCGCTGTATTACGCGGTGCTTTTCCTGCTGACGGGATTCTTTGAAGAGTTTCTGCTGCGCGGATATTCGCAGTGGGTGCTGACCAAGGGAATGAATTTCTGGCCGGCAGCGGCACTGCTTTCGGTTTCGTTCGGCGCCATCCATGGCGGCAATCCGGGTGAAGCGAAAACGGGCCTCGTGGCCGCGGGATTGATTGGCTTCTTCCTATGTCTCACGCTGCGGCGGACGGGCGATTTGTGGTGGGCCGTCGGCTTTCACATGGCGTGGGATTGGGGCGAGAGCTATCTGTACTCCGTTCCCGACAGCGGTGCGGTTCTGCCTGGACACTTGCTCAACTCCAGCTTTCACGGTCCCGTTTGGCTGACGGGGGGCTCGGTTGGTCCGGAGGGAAGCTACCTTGTTTTCGTCGTCATTGGAGCGCTTTGGGTCTTGTTTGACCGGGCTTATCCGGAGGTGAGGTACGGCGCGGACGGTGCGACGCGGACGATTTCATCTTCTTCGTGATCCCCGCTGCCTTGGATATTATTTCTCTTTTGTTTCCCATTTTGACCCTAGCTACTCGTTGTAGGTGGGGGTACCCCCCTCCCCCTCGCTATTAGAATCATTGGGTTAGAGGGAAATTCCCGCTAGATCTTTGGGTTTAAAGGACTTACAACTAAAGTCTTTGAAAACCAGTAACTTAGGGTTGAATCGTCGCTTCTTTTTGGGACTCCCGCAGGGTCGCCCCCGCTCCGTGGCGCCGGATACTCGCCTCAACTTACGATTGTCAAAGAGCGTTCGCGAACCGGGCGCACCTTCGGGTCGGGCCCATCAGAAGACCATTCTCGCATCGGGCGAGTTGGGTGTCTGTGATCGCGGACACTGGCTGATTGTGATGAAAAAAATGATGAAGGCTCTTCTCGCGCGCGACATTTAGCATTCAGGCGACCCGCAGGCGCACTTCGGAGCCGGCAACTCGTGATCGGTACCCCATGACAACAGCCACGCCTTCATGTCCTCGTGCTTGATGTAGTGTCACGATTTGACCTGGCTATCCGCTTGGCGAACCTCTGCCAGCAGCCGACGGACTTCCTCTGCAGGCACGGTTGGACTAGCTTCAGCGTCCCGCATTCTTTCGTCAATGGCGGCGAGGGTCTCCTCGTCTCCATCATCGAGCACGGGAGCGGGGATTTTCTAAATTGAACCTCTTCGATCTCGCCATGGGGCGGTCGTAGCACGAATCTCCCACCTGAGCGGGAGCTTGGACCCACCACCCTTAGGAGTTAGGATGTATGCTAACGCGGATCAGGCCAGAGCTTCCGACAGGCACCTTGCTGGCACGAGGAGTGTGATCAGGTGATGCATGCTCAAATGACGAAACTGGCAGCGCTGTATTACCCCTTCTCAAGATGCATTAACGCTGCGTCCCTGAAGCAGCTACTTTTGGTTTTCGACGAAGTCTCGTTTGTCGACCCTGTCGACGATGACCAGTGGAGGACGAAGCTCTTTAAGGATTTAGAATCTCACGATCCACAGTTCTCCCGATATCAGGATATCCACCCGGCATTGCCGGAATTGGTCGACGACGGTTGCGTGAGGCGGATCGACCCCGCTCAGTTCGTGCTCAAACTCGCAGCTCCGGCGGCGCTTAGTGACCTACAGGACAGTAGCTGGCTGAATGTCGCATCGAATCCCCGAAAATTCCACATGCCAAGCATTCTGATTGATGGGAGTTACTCGTGGCAGGCTTTTCGTCCAAAGCTGCCTCAGAGCTTCTTGGACGCATTAATGACTAATCCAGATCTCCGGAGCCATCTGCTGGAAGAGGGAGACGACTGGAGTTCATGGAGTCTGTCCTATGCTGCTGGATCTGCAATTGGGATCGGTCTTCACTTGGAGATCGCCGAGGAATTGGGCGTCGCCCCGGTAACCGATAGCGAGCTTCACCACCGTTTGCTGTTAATGAAGATAGCGCGAGCGACGGAGGGATCCGACAAAACAATTCCAATTCCTGATGACGCAATTCGCCATTTGACGGCGGATATAGCTTCGACGATGCTATCCGAGGTGCTGCCTGAAGAACGGTTCAGTGATGTTACTTTCGACGAAATCATCTCTTTTCGACGCAGCACGCAAATCATCCGGAAGCAATTCCTTGCCGATATTGAAGCACGGCTAGGACAGCTAAGGACGGTGCCAACTGCCCAGGAATGGATTGTAGCGGGCAGGCAGGTTCTCTCCAGTCTCCGTATCGAGTTGCAGAGATACCAAGCTGAGTTCACCGCAAATAGAGATAGGGTCTGGCCCAATATGGCGTCTTCGTTGAACACTGCCCTTGTTTCTGGGAGCGTAGGTGCGGTGGCAATGTCATTTATCGGTGGCCCGGGAAAAGCACTGCTTGGCTCAATAGCGGGTGCCTCGATAGGAGCACTGAAATCGGCGCTGGATTGGCGAGCCGAGAGCCGAAAACTGCTGAATTCTTCGGCCCCTTCGATAGCATATCTTTCCAGAGTATCCAGCGATGTGAAGTGATCAAGCGGCTGCCGAGCTTTGCTCGGCTTGGACGGGCGAGGGCGCCCGTCCCCACACAATCAAAATCAACAGCGGCGGACAGGAGTGTCCGCCCCACACAATCTAGATATCCAGGTTCTTCACATCCAGCGCGTTGTCTTCGATGAATTTTCTGCGGGCTTCTACGTCTTCGCCCATCAGGGTGGTGAAGATGGTCTCGCACTCGGCTATGTCTTCGAGACGGACTTGCAGGAGGGTGCGGCGCTCGGGGTCCATGGTGGTTTCCCAGAGCTGCTCGGCGGTCATTTCTCCGAGGCCTTTGTAGCGCTGGACAGTGTACTCTTTGCGGCCTTCGTTCAGGACGTAATCGAAAAGTTCGCGGGCCGTATTTTTCTCGACGATCTCGGCCTCTTTCGCTCTTCCTTTGAGCGCGGGCGGCTTGCCGGATTTCTTCTGGGACTTCCCGGCTTCTGCGTTGTTAGACTCGGCGGCGCTCAGATTTTCGTTTTCGTCTTCGTTATTGTTATCCCGTGCTTCATTTTCTTCTTCGTCTTTGTCTTTATCTTCATCCGTGGTGCTGGCTGCCGTCTTTGCGGGTTTCACCACGCTCTCGATCATGAAGGGCGGATCGAGATACTGCTCGATCTGCTTGAACTTGGCGATGAGCTGGCGGCATTCCGGGGTGGAAGCGAGTTCCCAGTTGATGATGTGCTCGGCGCCCTGCGCGTTCACGAAGATCAGCGCCCAGAGATTGTGTTCTTCGTCGAAGCGGGTTTCTACGCTCTTCAGCTTCAGCTCTTTTTGCAGGCGCTTGAGTTCTTTTTCGAGCTTCTCGATTTTCTTGGGCGGCGTATTTTTGTCGCCTTCGAAGTCGGCGCGCTTCGCGAGGTCGAGCTTGGGCAGCAGTGCAGTAATCTTTTCTTCCCGTATACGCTTGTTTAACTTGTCCAGGAATCCCAGATACTCGTTCAGCACGGTGATGAACTTGGTCAGGGCCGCGCCTTCGAGCTTGGCAGCGCCTTCTCCGTAGCGGATGATGAGGCCTTCGGAAGCGCGCTTTACCATGACCTTGACGAACTCGCGCTCGTCCTTGATGTACTGGTGCGACTTGCCTTTTTTGATTCCGAATAGCGGCGGCTGCGCGATGTAGACGTTGTTGCGCTTGATCAGTTCCTGCATGTGGCGGAAGAAAAACGTCAGCAGCAGGGTGCGGATGTGCGAGCCGTCCACGTCGGCGTCGGTCATCAGGATGATTTTGCCGTAGCGTACTTTTGTCGGATCGAAATCTTCTTTCGAAATGCCGGTGCCGAGCGCGGTGATCATGGCGCGAATTTCTTCGTGGGCCAGCATCTTGTCGTAGCGCGCTTTTTCCACGTTCAGAATTTTTCCCTTGAGCGGGAGGATGGCCTGGAAGCGGCGGTCGCGGCCCTGTTTGGCGGTTCCGCCTGCGGATTCTCCTTCTACCAGAAAAAGCTCGCAGCGGTTGGGGTCGCGCTCGGAGCAGTCGGCTAGTTTGCCGGGGAGTCCTCCGCCATCGAGCGCGCCTTTGCGGCGCGTCAGGTCGCGGGCTTTGCGGGCGGCTTCTCTGGCGCGGGCGGCGTCGATCGCTTTGTTGATAATCTTGCGGGCCACGGCGGTGTTCTGCTCGAAGAATGCTCCCAGCTTTTCATTGACTACGGCCTGCACTATGCCGGCGATGTCGGAATTCAGCTTGCCCTTGGTCTGGCCTTCGAACTGGGGCTGGGGCAGCTTGACGCTGATCACGGCCACCAGACCTTCGCGGACGTCGTCTCCGGTTAGATTTTCTTTTACGTCTTTGAACAGGCCCATCTGCTGTCCGGCGTAGTTGATGGTGCGGGTCAGCGAGGTGCGGAAGCCGGAGAGATGGGTGCCGCCGTCGACGGTGTTGATGTTATTGGCAAAACTGAAAACGGATTCCGAGTAGGCGTCGTTGTACTGGAGGCCGATTTCCATGGCCACGCCGTCGCGCTCCGCTTCCATGTAGATCGGCTTTTCGTGCAGGACGGACTTGCCGCGGTTCAGATGCTTGATGAACTCGGCGATGCCGCCGGTGTACCGGAAATCGGTGTGCTTGGCTTCGCCGGTCTTCGAATCTGTCTGGCGCTCGTCGGTGAGCGTGATGAGCAGGCCCTTGTTCAGGAACGCGAGTTCGCGCAGGCGCTGCGAGAGAGTATCGGAATTGTATTCGGTGGCGGTGAAAATAGATCTGTCGGGCAGGAAGTGAACGCGGGTGCCGCGCTTCTTGCTGGCGCCAGCTTTTTTCAGTTTGCCGGTGGGCTCGCCCTTGGAGTAAGTCTGCTCCCAAGTAAAACCGTCGCGCCAGATTTCGAGATCGAGTTCTTCGCTGAGCGCGTTGACGCAGCTCACGCCGACGCCGTGCAATCCGCCGGAAACTTTGTAGGAGTTGCTGTCGAACTTACCGCCCGCGTGAAGCGTGGTCATCACGACTTGCGCGGCGGAGATTTTCTCGCCGTCGATGTCCATGTTGTCGACGGGAATGCCGCGCCCGTTATCGATTACGGTGATGGAGTTGTCGAGGTGGATGGTGACTTCGATCTTATCGGCGTAACCGGCGAGCGCCTCGTCGACGGAGTTGTCCACGACTTCGTACACCAGATGATGCAGACCAAGTTCGCCGGTCGAGCCGATGTACATGGCGGGACGTTTGCGCACCGCTTCCATGCCGCCGAGGACTTTGATCGAGTCGGCGGTGTAGTCTCCATTGGCGGTTTTGCCGTTCTTGTTCTTGGCGTCGATGCTCTTCCCATCAATGAGTTCGGCTTGCAATTCTTTCGTGGCCATTCTGCTCCGTGGAGAATGCCGGACCCCACCCCAGCGGGCGCCTGCCTGGAGGGATGATTCCAGAACTGCTCGGGTGAGGTCAACTTATTGAATTTTCTGCTATTTAGCTATCACCAGAGCTTGATCTATTTTAACATAAATGGCGGACGTTTTAAGGCTGGAATCGAGACCGTAAACCGCATTTTTTCTTGCTCTTAGGGACGTAGTTTGAAGTGTGGCGCGCCGCACGAAAGGGAACGAATTCTAGTTCTAGTTTTCGCACTAACGCGCGGGCGATTTTGCGGGGCTGAAATGGAGCCCGTCCATCAGATCGTCGAGTTCATCTTCGCTGCCGGCGATGAAGGTAAGCGATACGATCCGACCCTTCGCGAGCAGGACGAGCGTGCACTGGCGCATGGTGAGTCTATCGCTGAGCGGCTTGATGAAATCAGCGCGCAGCAGTTGCCGCGACTCAACTTCCAGCGCATACGGTTCGCCTTCGGCCTTGAAGCCTTTGGCGATCGCGAGTTCCGTGAGGGGGCCGAGGTAGTCTTCCGCTTTCTTGAGGCCGGGATAGGACGCTGCGCTCTCGGAGGCGATCACGACCGCGGAGTTGATGGTGTCTCCGGTGGCCTGCGGCGGGCGCTCGAAAATGGCGAGCAGGACTTCTGCTTTACCGGCGGCATCTTGTTCCCGCGCGTTTTTAGTGGGCGCGTCACTATGCGCGTCCTGGGCGCCAATCTCTTGCGTGCGATCCACCCAGCCGTAGGGAATCTGATAGCGAAATCCGAAAGTGGTGCTGCGGTAAAGCTGTGCGTCTTCGCGCGTGGCGGTGGGTTTGGCGGCCGGCGGGGCAACTGGCGCAGCCTTGCTTTGCGCCTCTGCTGTGAGGGTCAGGCCCAGGGAAACGAGCGCAATCATAGCCATAGCGAATCCAGAGTTGCTGTGACCACAGGCAGCTGCCGAGCCGCGCCCGGCTGGGACCTTTCGACTGCGCTCAGGGCAGGCTCGCGAGGGCGCCCACACGAACAAAGCACGGCTCCGCTGAATCCACTCTGCGCGGTAATGCATACATAGCCATGCTACCAGCGCCAGACCGCTAGTCCACGAACATGCAATCTCCATAGGAGTAGAAGCGGTACCCTGCCTCGACCGCGTGCCGGTAAGCGCCCATCACGAGCTCCTTTCCGCCCAGCGCGCACACCAGCATCAGCAGGGTAGATTGCGGCAGATGAAAGTTCGTCAGCAGCGCGTCTACGATGCGAAACCGATAGCCCGGATAGATAAACGCGTCCGCCTCGCCTCGCCCGGCCTCTACGCGATCTCTGCCGGCTCGTTCTGCGGCGTATTCCAATGTGCGGACGGTGGTTGTGCCCACGGCCACCACGCGGCGCTTCTCGGCTTTGGCCAGATTGATGGCCAGCGCCGCCTCGACTGGAATCTCGTACCACTCCCGATGCAGCTTGTGATCTTCCACTTTTTCTACGCGTACAGGCTGAAACGTGCCCAGTCCGACGTGCAACGTGATCTCGGCAATTTCAATCCCGCGCCCGCGAATTTGTTCCAGGATCTCCGGGGTGAAGTGCAAGCCAGCCGTAGGCGCTGCCACCGATCTTGCCATCGACCCCGGCGCCTGGGCGTATACGGTCTGGTAGCGCTCTCGATCCGCTGCCCGGTCGTCGCGGTCGATATAGGGCGGAAGCGGCACGTGTCCAATGCGCTCGACGCGGGCAAAGAAATCGGGGACCGGGGCGAACCGGATGCGGCGCTCGCCGAAACTGCCGCGGTCGATGACCTCGGCTTCGACCTCGGCTTTCAGTTCGGGCGGATCGCCGGGGGAACAGCTAAAGTAGAGTTTTTCTCCGATCCCGATCTTCCGCCCGGGCCTTACCAGGCACTCCCACTCATTCGGATCGTCCGCCACCTGGCGGGTTAGCAGAACTTCGATCCGCCCACGGAGAAAATCTCGCGCCGCCGGATTGTGCGGGCTCAGGGGCTGGGCCCGCTGTCCGCTCCGGTGGCCGTAGAGCCGGGCCGGGAACACCCGCGTATTGTTCACGACCAGCAGGTCGTCGGACCGGAGCAGGTTGGGGAATTCGCGAAACTTCCGATCCTGCCAACTCCCAGGCAGCCGATTCGTTTGCAGCCGATTGAGGTTCAGCCGATTAAGGTGCAGCAGGCGCGAGCTGGCGCGGTCCGCCAACGGCTCCTGCGCAATGCGTTCGGGCGGCAGATCGTACTGGAAGTCCGAGACGAGCATCGAGGAAATTATAGGGTTTGAAGACAGTCTCAGAAGCAGGTTGCCGAAGAACTTGTGATCCGCGGCCGAAATCGCCCTTTATTCAGAGGCAGTTACGACACGACTGAAGTCCTCCACCCCTGCTGGCGAAACCCGCGCCTGCTGGGGGCCCCGATTGCGCCCTTCCCAAACCTGGCGCGAATCAGGGAGTTTTCAGCGACCTGATCCAATCCTCCGAGGCGTTTGCCGGAATCGATCGCCTTCTATTTACAAATTTTGACCTGTTAGTGGTTGTAAGGTTTCCGAGACGTGCTGTACCATGACGGCGCAGGGTTTCAATGGCCAGGATCAATGATCGCCAGCATCGTCTCGAGATTGTGCAGTTCGGCCGCCTGCTGCACGAAAACAGATTTGTTGCAGCCACCGACGGGAACCTGTCCGTCCGTCTCGACGAAACGCGCCTGCTGGCGACTCCCACCTGCATAAGCAAGGGCAGGATGCGGGCTTCCGACATGGTGATCGTGGACATGGACGGAAAACGCCTCGCGGGTAAGCGCAGAGTTTCGAGCGAGATCGGCATGCACCTGCTGATTTATCGCCTGCGCCCCGACGTGCGGGGAATCGTCCACGCGCACCCGCCGACCGCCACCGGGTTTGCCGCTTCCGGTTACGATCTGAACCGGCCGCTGGTATGCGAGGTTGTTGTCGGACTGGGCTCGATTCCGCTGGCCCGCTACGGCACGCCGGGCACGCCCGAGTTGACTGATGCTCTTGAGCCCCTGATTCCGCACCATGACGCCATTCTGATGGCGAATCACGGGGTCGTGACGTTTGGGTCCTCGCTGGAGAGTGCCTACATGAAAATGGAAACGGTGGAGCACTTCGCGAAGATCGCGCTGGTCGCGCACCTGCTTGGCAACGCGCAACCGCTGGGCGAAAAGGAGGTCGAAAAGCTCGTGGCCGTGCGAGACCGCTATAACGGAGGAGCCAAGCCCGCGCAGGCGAAAATGTCCGTTGAGGGCGACGACCTCCGCTCGGAAAGCGAACCCAGAGAAACTGCGGGCAGCCGGCGCTAGCCGGTGTGGGGGACGGGGTGCAGGGCGCGATCCACGGCAGCACAAAGCTGTTCCTGTTCCACCGGTTTGCGCAGAAAGTCTACTGCCCCGAGACTCCGCACCATCGATTCGGTCGCGGGATTCTCTTCGCCGCTGACAACGATCACAGGAATGTGCTGCGTCTTGGTGGACATCCTCAGCCGCTTAAGCACCTCGATACCGGTGCCTGCGGGCATATTGATATCGAGCAGAATCAACTGAGGAGCGGAACGCAGCGCAGCCATCCATGCCTGGAGCGCGTCCCCGGCAAAGATTGCCTCAAAGCCTTTCGGACTCACGAATGAGGCCAGCAATTGTCTTTGGAAGCGAGAGTCGTCGGCGATCAGAATCTTAGGCATGAGGAACGGGGACCGGACGAAGCCCGGCCTCTGGAGTATCTATCGGCACAAACGGGGCTCAGCATTAGGTGGCGCGGACACTCTGGCCCGCGTAGACCGGCCACGATTCCATGACCAACGGGCGAAAGCAAGCATCCGGCGGGAAGAACCGCCGCGGGAAAAGCCGCCGGACGATGGGGCGTTTCTACTCTCCGCCGATCCGAAACCTTACGCCCGCGCGAAAGTTTGCCGTCAGCGAGGGATATCCCACCACTTCGTTGTAGTGATCGTTGAGCGCGTTCGCGACATTCGCGTACGCCGTAATTCGCGAATTGATCGCATACCACCCGCCCAGATCGACGCGCGCGTAGCCGGCCGCATGGTAGAAGTTGTTCGGGAAGCTCAGGAAAGCATCGTCGGGGCGCCTGCCCACGAAGCTTCCACCGAGATTTGCGCCCCAGCGCGTTCCCAGATAACTGAGGAGTGTCGTTGCCGAATGCTTGGGGCGGCGGAGCAAGGGATCTCCCGGAGCATAGGGAAAACTACAAGGAATTGCCTGCGTGCACGTCGGATTTTCGAGTATCTGAGTCGAGGTATAGGTGTAGGCCGTGGTCAGCGAAAATCTCGAGCGAATCCTTCCTTGCAGCTCAAATTCGGCGCCGTGAGCGAAAGATCGCTCCAGGTTGAAAAACTGGTACTCGCCCGTCGGATTGGGTATGGCCTCAATCTGGTCATGGAAGAGATTATTGAAATAGGTTGCGTTCAGGGCCCAGCGGCCCGCAAACAGTCTTTGCTCGAAGCCCGCTTCAAAAGCTCGCGTGCGCTCCGGCAACAGGGCGTGGTTCGGGGCGTAGCCATATGCAGCATAGCCAAAAGTCTCGTAGAGGGCGGGTTCCATGAATCCAGTGGCATAGGAAAAACGCAGGCGCGTTCCAGAAAACAATTGGCCGCCGCGTAACGCCACCAGAGTCAGTGCAACCCGCGGCACGCCCGTATTGCCGTATGCGCTGCTGTGAACGAAACGACCGCCCGCGATGGCCGAGAGCCTGCCGAGCGTGAACTGCTGTTGCAGATAGGCATCCTGATCCAAACGCTGCCCGGGAGCGGGAGGAGGGGAATTCATGTCTTTCACAACTCCATTTTCATTTTCGATGCGATATCCAAAGGTGCTGTGCGCCCACGTTCGCTCCGAGTAATCGCCCTGATATTCGAATCCCACGCGGTTGATGTGGGTGTCGTAGCGATCCGCATAGTTGTCATAGCTGCCAGCAGGAGGGTTAAGGTTTACATCAGTGTAACGATAGAGGGAGTCGAAGCCGGTGAGGCGGTGCTGCCATCCCGAAGGTGCGCTGAAAGAGAGTTCCACGCTTCCTAGAATATTATTCTGGTGCGACGATTCGCTGGAATCGGGAACCAGAAGTGGATCGCCGTTGAAATCCCACTCTCCGGGCACACCGGTATGGCTGTTGGAGTGGCGGACTCGCACCCGCAGCGCAACCTGATCGGTAATTGCCATGCCGACATTCGCGCCCTGCAGCGAATCCGAGTAAGCGTCGTTTACGCCCTGCCCGTTGCTGTTGAACTGGTCGCCAAAGAAGTTGTAGTCGAAGCGTCCGTGGGCGCCAGCCAGAGAAGCATAGCCATTGGCAGTTCCGAAATTTCCTCCATCGGCGCCGAAGCGGAGCTCGGGGACGGGAGTGCTTCCTGTGCGCGTCCATACCTGCACGACGCTGGTCATGGCGTCGGAACCATACAAAGTGCTCTGCGCGCCCCGCACAAATTCCAGGCGATCCGCTTGCGCCAAGGGCAGGGTGCCAAAGTCAAACGTTTCCCCCGCGTTATCGATGGCCACCCCATCGACAATCACCTTGTTGTAAGTGGACTCGCCGCCGCGAACAAAGAGAGCCGAGATTCCGCCGCGTTGCCCGGCCGTATTCACGACCGCGCCCGGCAGGAAACGCAGTGTGTCGTCCGCGGCAATCGGCTGCATCACTTCCAACTGCCCGCTGCTCAGGGTTTCAACGTCGGCGCCCGCAGCCTGGCTCGGAACTGGCGTGCGGGTCGCGGTCACGACGACGGTTTCCGCTGCCGTCGCCAGGCGGAGCTTGATGGTCATGACTTCGGCGGTTGGGGATAGGTCCATCGGCACCATCTCTGCCGCGAAGCCCGGAGCCAACACCTGGACGCGATAAGAGCTGGATGCGGCCTCGCGAAAGGTCACGAGCCCCTCGGCGGACGTGCTTTGCACGGCTGCGGGAACGGGCTTCCCCAACTTGAGCAACTGCACCTCGGCGCCAGCGACGACGGCGTCTTGAGGATCGACAACTTTGATTTTGATCTCGGCGGAAGCGATGGGCGGAAAAATGTACAACAGGAAAAAGATGCTAGCGAATACGCGAGAGAACCGCATGCACGTCTCCTTTATCACGCGAAAGGGTTGTGGTCGACGGTTCACGCCGGTCTCCTGGCTTTGCGAGTCAGGATACGAGCTTTCGCTCTTCTGATGAGCTTTGGCCCAGCATCCAGTTGCTACAACCGGCCTTCCCAGGGTGTCCTTCTTAGGCAGCCCCAGTGGCCGGTTGCGATTTCCTCGCTTACAGTTGCGCGGCAGCGCGGGATTTGCACCCGCTTCCCATAGCGCCAGCGTGTCGCCGGCCTACGATCATGCGCGAACCTACTTTTGAGAAAGAGCAAAAACAGCAGCCCAGCAAATTTACCGGGCTCCCCGATACAAAGTCAAACGTCAGCTCTTAATGATGGGAAACTCCGCCGACCCGACTCGCGCAACGTGCTCCTCAGCGAACCGGGTGACGCGTTCGAGCGCGGCCTGCAGCTGCCGGTGGAACTCCGCCATCTGCGCATCCGTCTTTATATCGACGTCTGCAGCGGCGGCTTCGGCGGGAACTCGCATCTTGGCGCTGACGCGCACCAGCGCCTTCGAAAATGGCTTCGGGATCATCAGCGCATCCCAAGTGTTCAGCACCCACGCATCGCTGAGCGCCACATAGAACGCCGCCATCGGCAAAGCGCTGGCACGCGACAGCAGCACCGGGCCCGGCTTGGCCACGTATTTCGGTCCGCGTGGACCGTCAATCGTGAACACAACCAGGTTGCCCTGTTCCAGTTGGCTTCTCAGGCCGAGCAGGGCTTTCGCGCCGCCGCGGCTGCTCGATCCCCGCACCGCGACGAAGCCAAGTTTTTCAATGGTCCGAGCGATGTATTCTCCGTCAAAGCTGCGGCTCACCATCACTGCGATCCCGGTATTTTTCCATAACCACGCGCTGGCGAACACTGCCCGGTGCCAGAAAGAGTAGATCACCGGTTTTTCGTAAATCGCGTCGGGCGGCGAAGGCGGCTCTTCCCATGATATTGAATAGCGAAGAGTCGGACCGATCAGCGAAATCGCCAGATAGCTCGCCCAACTGATGAGCCACAAAAGAATTCTTTGTCCGAGCGAGAATCGGCGCGCTTCCAAAAGCGAGGGCTGCTCAGGCTCAACCGCGGCGGAAGAAGAACTCACGCGGATATTGTAGCCGGGCGGGAAAGGTTTAACTGCAGGCTAACGGCTGACGGCCGAAAGCGGATGGCCTACGCTTCCAGATATGCCACGATCCACTCTTTCAGCCGTTGCCGCCGCTCGTCAGTAGAGTCAAAGCGAATCCCGAAGCTCTTGTTGGGCTTCTTCCACGTGACCTGCCCACGCACCCAGACGCGCGGCAGCGTCAGCAAAGAAAACGACACCTCCACCAGACTTCCCAGTTCGGGCACGTGATAGCCCTTGAGCGACATTCCCCCCGAACTGATCTCCTGGCTGGTGGCGGTTATGTGGCCACCATCGGCCATCACGACCCCAACCTCCGTCATGACCGGGATACGCACGTAGCGGCGGAATTCGTGCAGCACCAACATTCGAGTCGAACGCACCAGCTTCATCGCGGCTGACCGCTCCAACGGTTCGTGAAACACCGCGTTGAGGCACAACTTCGAATAACGCATGGCATCCTGCGCGGTCCCGCCCAGCCCGTAAATGATGATGCGGCTGTTGGAAGCCGATCCTCGCGCCAGCTCGATGATGCTGCCGGCGGTTTCTCTCAGGGGCAAAACGCAGGCCTCGAACTTTTCGTGTTGCAGCCGATCCGCATGTTCGCGCGCAATCGAAACCGTTTCGATTCCATATTGCCGGAAACACTCCGTTATTAGGAGTGCAGGCGTCTCAGACAAGTCAAACAATGCAACGCGCGCAGCCGTCTTTCGATGGACGGGAACGGGCGCGGGAACGGTACCGGTCGAAATAGGCATGAGTCCCAGAAGATGAGCTCCTCTAAAAGCCCATTCTGACGGGCTTTCCCGCGGTTGCATAGGTTTCGAAGGGCTTAGCCCCTGTCCTAAAGTGCCATTACGGAAGTTGTACTTGGAACCGTTGCTCCTACTCCCTTCGTTTCTCGGTGTAGCGCCGACACATTGACGGGAACTCGCGTTTCGTATCAGGGCGTCGCAAGTTTCTGCCGCCTGTAGAGACGGGGCAAGCCGCGTCTCTAGCTCCGCTCGTTTGCGTTCAGGTAAGATGTTGTCATCCTTACGTCCGTAGCCGCAGTCGGAGAATGATCACTCTAAACGACATCCAATCGGCCTTGCGCCGCATTCGCAACTCCATTTACCTTTCGCCCTGCGCGCGTTCGGAAACGTTTTCTGAATCTACCGCTAACCAGGTCTATCTGAAGCTCGACAACCTGCAGCGGACAGGCTCTTTCAAAGAGCGCGGCGCGCTAAACAAGCTGCTCTCGCTCAGCCCCGAAGAACGCGCCCAGGGTGTGATCGCGGCCTCGGCTGGAAATCACGCCCAGGGCGTGGCTTACCACGCCGGCAAACTCGGCATCCGCGCCCAGATTTGCATGCCCCTGACCACGCCTCTCATCAAGGTCTCAGCGACGCGCGGTTATGGCGCCGATGTGGTTCTGCACGGTGCCAACTACGACGAAGCTTACGAAGAATCCGTGCGCCGTAGCCAGGCTGAGCACCTCACCTTCGTGCATGCATTCGATGACGACGCCGTCATCGCTGGGCAGGGTACCATCGGCCTGGAGCTCATCCAGCAGCATCCTGATCTCGAAGCCGTGGTCGTCCCGATCGGCGGTGGAGGCCTGATTGGCGGCATCGCCTGTGCCCTGAAAGGATCGAATCCCAAAATTCAGGTCTTCGGGGTTCAGCCCTCGCGCCTGCCGTCCATGAAAGTTGCTGTCGCGGAAGGCAAGCCCGTGACGCTCATGGCCGCCTCCACCATCGCCGATGGCATCGCTGTCCGACGCGCCGGCGACCGCACCCTGCCGCTGGTTCAGAAGTATGTGGACGACATCGTTACCGTCGAAGAAGAAGAGATCGCCAACGCCATCCTGCTGCTGCTGGAGCGCGAAAAAACTCTGGCCGAAGGCGCCGGCGCCGCAGCCATCGCGGCACTGGTCAATCGCAAGCTGACTCTGGTCGGAAAGAAAGTTGCCGTGCTCGTGTGCGGCGGAAACATCGACGTCACGCTGCTCTCACGCATCATCGAGCGCGGCCTGGTGAAAGACGGACGTCTCGTGCGTCTGCGCGTTCACCTGCCCGACTATCCCGGCGCGCTCAATCGTCTTACATCCATTCTGGCGCAGCATCGCGCCAATATTGTCGAGACGGACTACGATCGTGCCTACCACGGCGTGGGCCTGGGTGAGACCGCAATCGAAATCACCATGGAGACCCGCGGCCCCGACCATATCGCCGAAATCATCTCGGCCCTGGGCGCCGCCGGTTACACGCAGGAACGCGTACTGTAGGGAAAGAGCCTTTCACCGCCGAGACGCAGAGAGCGCCGAGAAGCCGGAAGCACGAATTTCTTTTTTCTCTCCGCGCCCTCGGCATCTCCGCGGTGAGATTCACTCAAAATGTTTTCGAAATCTCTCCATGCATCACCGGATCTCGATTCGACTTGTGATTGCATGCATTCACCAACGCGTTCAGCGACAGCGGATAGTACTCAGGCGTGGTGATGTCCTTCTCGATCAGCGACCCGAGCACGCGGACTTCGGTTTCAGTCAGCTTTAATTCCGTGGATTTCATTCATTGTATCGAGTGACTGGTACCGTGACGCCACCGGCAAGCTGGGGTCGACGGCAGGCCTGCGCGAACCGCAACGCGACACACGGTATACTCGATAGTTTGCCGGACGCATCCAAGTTGGATACACAACTGCATTTCAAGGAGGAATCGTGAGGAAATACCTGGGAGTCTTGGCCGGCGTGGCTGCGCTGTGTGTGATATCGTGGGCGCAGGCTCCCGCTCAAGCTCCGCCTCCAGATCAAGTTCCGGCCACAGCTCCACTCCCCTCGCCAGCTCCGATTCCAACTCCGCCGGAGAACCCCTCGCGGACGCCGCAGTTTCCGCGCTTCGAATTCTTTGGCGGCGGTTCGTACGCCGAGGCCGGTCTTTTCAATGCCGGACACTGGGCGGGGTTGGATGGATGGGACGCTTCTCTGGGTCTGAACGCGACCAGTTGGCTGGGGATCGTGGTGGACGGCGGCCAATACTTCGGAACCTCAAAGATCCCGACAGCCGTGCCGGCGCCATTTCCCACCTGCGGAGAGCCGAACGGCTTCTGCCCGACCACGTCTCCCACGTTCAACGTGACCACTCGAGAGTACAACTTTCTTTTCGGCGCGCAATTTTCCCGCCGCAAGTATGAACGCTGGACGCCGTTTGGCGAGCTCATGTATGGACATCAGGGCACGCGTGGCCAAGCAACCGCCGCGGGGACTGAGTTCTCGGAAGTCAGCTCCGGCCGGGCGCTGTTGGCCGGCGTCGGCGCCGACTACAAAATCAATCCGCGTTTCGCATTGCGGTTCAAGGCCGATTACTTGCAGACCGGCAGTTTCAAGCAGAAGCAGGACAACTTCCGGTTCTCGGTGGGCATTGTCATCCGCAAGGTGCACAAAAGGAAGCGCACGCTTGAGGACGAAACTCAGCCCGAACCATAAGCCCTGAGAGTCGTCAGTCGTTCGCGGACGGCGGGTTTGCCAACGACCAACAGCTACCGACTCCGTACCTTACGGGCGGCGCAGCAAATCGCTCAGCGGCTCGGCTTTGGTCCGCAGTTCGTCGGCGAAATCGGCGCCTTTTTCAACTGCTTTCTCGAAACGATCTTTCGCTTCGTCCGTCCAGTCAGAGACGGTTTCCAGGGCGTCATCGCAGGAGCGCCGCAGATCTTTCCGCAACTGTCGCCCGCTCTTCGGAGCGAGCAACAGACCGAGGGCGGCGCCGACGCCAAGCCCGATCAGCAGAAAAGTGATTGCGGTGCCGGCCGTACCGTCCGAACTCTCGTATTTTCCAATGCGCATATGAACCTCCCGATCATCTCTATTCTAGACCCGAATTATTGAATTGGTAATTTGTGATTTGTAATTGCTAATTGAAAACCGCGCGACTCCCAACGGCTCAAATTACCATTTACAAATAGCCCAGCGGTCCGGTTTCCACAACCCTCTCTGCCTGTGTAAAATGAAATGTTAATCGCGAGTGCGGCGGAAGCCTTGGCAATCTTCACCCCAGCAAGCCAAAAGCGGGCTCGCCGGGTGGCCCTGGGCCTGCCCCCGCTGCCCAGAATTCCTAGCAGAGTGAAGGAGATGTAAACCAGCAATGTCGATTCCAGCGACCCAGCTCCGTCCCGGCATGATCATCAAGCACAACAATGACTTGCATTCCGTGTTCAGCGTCGAGCACCGCACCCCGGGCAACCTGCGCGCCTTCATCCAGGCAAAGCTGCGCAACCTGCGCACCGGCGCCATGTTCGAGCACCGTTTTCGATCTCCCGATCCCATCGAGAAAGTCAACGTGGATGAGGTCAACATGGAGTTCCTGTACGCCGATGGCGACAGCTACTACTTCATGGACACCGAAAATTACGAGCAGACCCACCTGACCCGCGACACGCTGGGTGACGCGGTGGATTACCTGACATCGAACCTCCAGATCAAGGTCGAGTTCTTTGATGGCAAGGCCGTGGGTATCGAGTTGCCGCAGACCGTGGTGTTGACCGTGACGGAAGTCGAGCCCGGCCTGAAGAGCGCGACCGCATCGAGCGTGACCAAGCCGGCCAAGACCGAAACCGGCCTCATCGTGCAGGTGCCGCCGTTCATCAACGAAGGCGAGAAGATTAAGGTGGACACGGCAGAGGGAACGTATTTGTCGCGAGCGCAGTAAGCAGGTCAGAGGTTAGAGGTCAGATTGCAGAGGTAAGAACTTTCGGCTTGAGTTTTCACCGCTGCGATCTGCTCTGACCTTTTCAAGCGATGGCTTCCACAAACGATCAATCTCGTGTCCAAGCCCGCCGTTTTCTCGTGCGCGGACGTGTCCAGGGCGTTGGCTTCCGCTGGTTTGTCGAGCGGGAGGCGCAAATTCTCCGCATTGCCGGGTGGGTGCGTAACAATCACGATGGCAGCGTCGAGGTGCTGGCCATGGGCACGCGCGAGCAGTTGGCCGGGCTCCATTCGCGGTTGCGTGAAGGTCCGTGCGCGGCGCGCATAGATGACGTAGAAGTATCTGAGGCCGAGTCGGTCGCGGGACTCAATTCATTTCAAGTTCGAGGAGCTTGATTTAAAGATGTCGACCAAGCCAGTAGATTGCGACGGGTTGAAAAAGCTGATCCGGGAGGTGCCCGACTTCCCGAAGAAAGGTATCCTGTTCTACGACATCACCACGTTGCTCAAGGACAAAGTCGGCTTCGCGCGGTTAATTGACGCGCTCTCGGAAAACTATATCGGCAAAGAGATTGACTTGGTGCTCGGCATGGAGGCCCGCGGATTTATCTTTGGTCCGGCGCTCGCCTACCGGCTGAATGCGGGATTCGTCCCTGTCCGCAAGCTGGGGAAGCTGCCCGCCGAAACGGTGAAGGTCAGCTACGAGCTGGAATATGGCAGCAACGCGCTGGAGGTCCACAAAGATGCCATCAGAAAAGGTCAGCGCGTTCTGATCGTGGACGACCTGCTGGCTACCGGCGGAACGGCCGTCGCCACTGCGGAATTGGCCAGCGGCCTGGGCGCACAGATTGCAGGACTGGCGTTTGTGGTCGAACTCGACTTCCTGAGAGGGCGCGAGAAACTGGCGAAGTACGACGTGTTCTCGCTCCTGCACTATGACCGGTAATCGGCAATGGAACGGGTGATTCCGCAGCTAGCAGCCCGTGGTACAAGTACGGTTCGTATCAGGGCATGCCTTCACAGGCTGCGGAAAAACTCAAACTTCGCTGCGAAAGGGAAGGGCATGAGTTTACTCATGCCGCCAAAGCGTTGAAAATGTGCTCGCGCTTCAGAAGCATTTTGCTGGCGGCCACACTGGTTGGCGCGTTCGGAGCCGGCGCCGATCCCAGCCCGCTCCCGCCTTCTATCACCACGGCGCCACTCTCCGTCGGCCAGGTCGTGGACAATCTCATCCGCAAAGATAAAGAGCGGGCACAGGCTCTGCGCCACTACGAATCCACCCGCGTGTATCGTCTTTCCTATCGCGGATTCCCGGGCGATCGCGACGCCGAAATGACCGTGGAGGCGACTTATGACAGTCCTTCCACCAAGAGCTTTAAAGTCATCTCCCAAACGGGATCGAAGCTGGTTATCGAGCGCGTGTTCAAAAGGTTGTTGGAAAGCGAAAAAGAAGCCGCCGAGCCGGAAATGCGCGCCCGCACAATGCTGAGCCGCAACAACTACGACTTCGCGCTGATCGGCTTCGAATCCTCGGGCGTTAGTTCTTCGGGCCAGGGCAGCCAATACGTGCTCGCCGTTTACCCGAAGGTGAGAAGCAAGTACGTCTATCGCGGCAAAGTGTGGGTCGATGGAACCGATTTCGCCGTGACCCGGATTGACGCCGAGCCGGCCCAGAATCCTTCATTCTGGACGAAGAAAAGCGAAATTCATCACGAGTACATGAAGGTGCAAGATTTCTGGCTTCCCCGGCGCAACGAGTCTGTAAGCTACATCCGGCTCGGCGGGCGCGCTACGCTGACGATTGAATACAACAACTACCGTGTTACCGATTCGCGGCCATCGGGGAACGCGACGAAAGCATCACCCGCCGGACCCCGGTAGTTCGCATGCATAAGCTCGCATTCATAAGCAGCCTGCGGTAGTACAATCCCGCCATGGATGGCCTGATCCAGCCGAACCTAAATCCCACGACGGAGCGGCAAGATTCCAGCCTGCGGCCTATCCTCATCGGGATCGTCATCGTAGGAATCGTCGTCGGCATCCTCGCGCTGATTTTCCGCGCTGAGCAGAAAAAGCCCGCTGCACCTCCAGCGTATGCCGCCAACCTGAAATTCTCGGACCTGAAGACAAGTGCCGCGCAGAATTTTGTTGGCGCAACGGTCAGCTATCTCGATGGCGTCATCACCAACACCGGCGATAAGACGGTCATCCACGCGGTGGTTCAGGTCACGTTCAAGGACGACATGGGACAGACGGCCCAGCGCGAAGAACTTCCCATCCGCGTTCTGCGCACCGGCGGACCGTACGACGAAGCCGTGGACCTCAACCTGTCGCCGCTCCCGCCCGGCCAGAGCAAACCTTTCCGCCTGACCTTTGAGAACATCTCCGCCCAATGGAACCACGCCTATCCGGATCTGCAGATCACGCAGGTCACGGTAAAGTAAGAAGTCAGATTGCAGAAACAGGAAACGCTCCTCTGGCCTCTTCGGCAGCGGGGCAGTTTTCGTGTAGCCGTCACTTTGATTTCTGTTGTGCAATCCACTTGCCCGTGCGGGCTTCAAGAAGATCAAGGGGGAGGGTTCCTCCGTTGAGCATCTCGTCGTGGAAGCTGCGGATGTCAAAACTGGGCCCTAATTCTTTCTGAGCGCGTTCGCGGAGTTCGCGGATCTTGAGCTGGCCCAGCTTGTAACTGAGGGCTTGTGCGGGCCACGCGATGTAGCGATCGGTCTCGGACTGGATGCTGGGTTCGTCAACAGCTCCGGACTTGCGGAAGAAATCCACGACTTGCTCGCGGGTCCATCCTTTCGAATGGATTCCGGTGTCGACGACCAGACGCACGGCGCGAAAGAGTTCGGACGAGAGGCGACCGTAATCGGAGACGGGATCCTGGTAGAAGCCGACCTCTTTGCCGAGTTGCTCTGCGTAGAGGGCCCAGCCTTCGATGTACGCGTTGAAGCCGAGGCTATGAAGTCGGAACTTCGGCAACCCGGTGAGCTGCTGCTGCACCGATAGCTGCATGTGATGTCCGGGGATGCCCTCGTGGTAGGCGATGGCTTCGTCGTCGATGAGCGAGCGCTGCGCGAAGTCGGAGGTGGCAACGACGACGCGGCCGGGGCGCTTGCCGTCCGGCGTGCCGGTGACGTAGTGGGTGGCAGCAGCGGACTGGAAGGCGGGTATGGCTTCGACCGTGACCGGTGACTTCGGAAGAAGAGTGAAGAGCTGCGGAAGTTTCGGCTCCATCTGCGCTATATAGTGGCGGAAATCGTCGAGGATCTGCTCCGACGAGGTGGGAATGTATTTGGGATTGGTTTTGAGAGAGGCCCGGAAAGAGGCCAGGTCGGCGAAGCCCTCCTTCTTGGCGATAGCAGTCATCTCGGCCTGGATACGGTCGATCTCGCGGAGGCCGAGCTGATGAATCTCGTCCGGCGTCATGCGGGTAGTCGTCCGGGCATAGATGTCGTTTTCATAGCGCTTCTGTCCATCTGGCAGAGAGGTGATCGAGAGAGTGGTACGGCCTTCGGGCGCGTATTCCGTGCGGAGGAAGTTCGCAAAACTCTTGTACGCAGGGATGACGTCGGTGTTGATCGCGTCCGTGATCTGCTGGGTCAAGCGCTTCTGGTCTTCGGGGGAAATGCTCGCCGGATATTTCTTTGTGGGCTGTAGAAACGGGTCGTCGTCGATGATGCCCTGGCACTGGACGGGGAGCTTCTCCAGCAGAAATCGGACGGGCATGAGCTTATCTTTCATGCCAGCCCGCAGCACTTCGGTGGTCTGGCTGAGGACGCGTGGGATCTGGTGAAGACGTGCGATGTAGTCCTCGTAGTGCTTGACCGAGTCGAGCGGGACGGACAGCGGTAGATCCGCGAGGCTGGTATGGATGCCATTTTGCTGGTTGATGGGCATCTCGTACTCTTTGAGGTTGAAGTCGGCGATGCGCTGCTTGAGGACACGAACCAGGAGGTCGTGAGAGAGTTGGTCCTGGTCGGAGAAGCCAGTACTGGGGATAGCTTCAAGCCGGGCAAGAAAGTCCTGGTTGGTCTTGTGGCGCTGGAGGAGAGCGTCGAGTGAGTACTCGGCGAGCTTGTCATTGTAGCGGTAGTCGCCGAAAGCGGTAGCGCGCTCGGGAAAGCTACGGAGATCGGACTCGTACTGCTCTTCGAAAAGAGCGTTCTGCGCGGCGAGGCGGTCGGCAACTGGCTTGATGTTTTGGGCGAAGACGGAACCCGCTATGGCGACTAGGAGAAATAGGCTCTGTTGAAGGCACATAGGTGTATGCAGGGTACCAGAAGGAAATGACTTCTTGCGCGAGGAAACTGGCCCGTCACCGGCTCTTGGCCCCTCCGTTACAATGGCCTCGTGCCTGACGTAAAACCATTCCGTCTCACGGAGTCCGTCAAAGCCGCGGGTTGAGCGTCCAAGCTGAGTCCGGCGGCGCTGGACACGGTGCTTGGGAAATTAGCCCGGCAACAGGACCCGAATGTGCTAGTCGGCTTCGATCATGCCGACGACGCTGGCGTGTATCTGCTCACATCCGAGACGGCACTGGTGCAGACGGTGGATTTTTTCACGCCCATCGTGGACGATCCCTACACCTTCGGCCAGATCGCCGCGACCAATGCGCTCAGCGACGTCTACGCCATGGGAGGAAAGCCGCTGACTTCGCTCGCGCTCGTTTGCTTTCCCGAGAAGGGCGATCTCGAAATTCTGGAGCGCATTCTTGCCGGCGGCTTGTCGAAGATGATCGAGGCCGGATGTACGGTGGTGGGCGGCCACAGCATCCGCGATGAAGAAACGAAATTCGGCTATTCGGTCACCGGAGTGATTCATCCCAAGCGCGTGCTGGCCAATCAGGGTGCGCAACCCGGCGACCGGTTGCTGTTCACCAAGGCGCTGGGCACGGGGGTAATTTCGACGGCGATCAAAAAAGGCGTTGCGAAGCAGGAGTGGATCGACGCCGCGGTGAAGTCGATGACAACGCTGAATAAGGCGGCGGCCGAGATAATCACAGGCGGGTGTGTGGGGATAAAGCAAAGCCCCACGTCTCGAAAACCGCGAGACATGGGGCACCCGGCCAACGACCAACGACCAACGACTAACGACGCCTTTGCCGTGCATGCCCTCACCGACATCACCGGCTTCGGCCTGATCGGCCACGCTCGCGAAGTGGCGCTGGCATCGAACGTGAGCCTCGTCTTCCAATCCGCCAGCATCCCTGTGCTCGAAGGCGCGCTTGATTGCATCCACGCCGGCTACATTCCCGGAGGACTCAAAGCGAATCGTGACTTTGCCGAATGCATGGTCGGCTACGATCCGTCGGTTCCCGCCGATATCCGCACGCTTCTCTTCGACCCTCAAACCGCCGGAGGCCTGTTGATCTCGGTTTCCGCCGAAGACGCCGGCACGCTCACTCGCGCGCTGCAGGATGCCGGCGTTTCCGCCGCCGAAATCGGCGAAGTGCGAACGACTGCCAAGCCGCTGATCACGATTCGCTGACCTTCACAAGACTCCTGAAATCGGCAAGACGGTATTCTCATTCTCCGCTTTCGAGCGGGCCGGCGGGCTAGAGCGCCGTGGCCTGTTCGCGGCGCCGCGCCTGGATCTCGATATATACGTTGATCAGGGAGACGGCGGCCGGGGTCACGCCCGGAATACGCGAGGCCTGGCCTAGCGTCTGCGGAACGAATTTTCCGAGCTTCTCCTGCATTTCGCGCGACAACCCGCTGATCGCCCGGTAATCGAACCAATCCGGAATGCGGCGCTGCTCGGCTTTCTTCAGCCGTTCGATGGCCCGCTGCTGCTGGTCGAGGTATCCGGCATACTTAATTTCAGTTTCGACGGACTTGAGCTCGTTGCGGATTTCAGACGAAAGATGAATCGGAGCGGAATCGACCGCAGCAGAATCAGCCGCAGAAAGATCAACCGCAGAGGACGCCGCGTTCGCCGAGAAGTCTCTTTCAAAAAACCTGGGCCCGAGATCCCTGAGAACCGCCGCCAGTTGCTCGATGGTAATCTGCGGCCGCTTCAGCAGTTGCGCCAAAGGCTGCCCCAGAGCGGAAGACAGATCGCCAGCAGTGGCCCCATCCCGCTCGATCTGCTCCGCCATCGCTCCCGTCAGCTTCGTCCTCTCCAGCGCTTGCTTCACTTCCTCCAGCCGCCGCTGTTTCGCCTCGAACTCCGACCATGCTTCATCCGAGATCAGCCCAACGCGGCGGCCGTGTGGAGTTAGGCGGCGGTCGGCGTTGTCGATCCGGAGGTGTAAGCGGAACTCCGCGCGCGAGGTGAACATCCGGTAGGGCTCATTGGTGCCTTTCGAAATTAGGTCGTCGATAAGAATGGCGGTGTACGCTTCCGTGCGATCGAGCACCAGGGGAGACTCTTTCTTCACTTTCAGTGCGGCGTTGATTCCGGCCATAATTCCCTGGCACGCCGCTTCTTCGTATCCCGACGTCCCATTGATCTGCCCGGCGAGAAACAGGCCGTCAATTTTTTTCGTTTCCAACGTGCGCTTGAGTTCCGTGGGATCGATCGAGTCATACTCAATGGCGTAACCAGGCCGCATCATCTCGGCCGCCTCAAGCCCCGGAATCGACTTGAGGATCGCCAGTTGCACATCAATCGGTAGTGAAGTGCTCATGCCGTTGACATAAATCTCGTGGGTATTCAGGCCCTCGGGTTCCAAAAAGAGTTGGTGCGTCAGTTTGTCGGGGAACTTGACGATCTTGTCTTCAATCGACGGACAGTACCGTGGTCCCGTCGAGTGAATCTGCCCGCTGTACATCGGCGAGCGATGCACGTTCTCGCGAATGATGCGATGCGTTTCTTCGGTGGTAAACGCGATGTAGCAGGGCACCTGCGAGTCGTGATGGACAACACGCCGGGTGCGAAAGCTGAATGGAGTTGGATCCAAGTCGCCCGGCTGCCGCTCGAAGCGCGACCAGTCAATGGTGCGCCCGTCGAGACGCGGCGGCGTCCCGGTCTTCAGCCGGCATCCGCGCAGGCCAAGCTTCTTGAGCGCTTCGCCCAGCAGAACCGCTGCCGGTTCTCCCGAACGTCCCGCGGGATACTGCTGCTCGCCGCAATGGATCAGCCCGTTCAGAAAAGTCCCGGTGGTGATGATGACCGCTTCGGCGGAGACGCGGCGGCCATCGCGCAGCAGGATGCCACGGATAAAGTTCTCAGTTCTCAGTTCTCGGTTCTCAGTAACCCCTACCCCGGCTGAATGCTGAGTGCTGGGTACTGAGTGCTGGCTGCTCTCCACCACCACATCCGACACCTCCGCCTGCTTGATCTTCAGATTCGCCTGCGACTCAAGCACTTCGCGCATCTTCAGGCGGTAGGCCTGCTTGTCGCACTGCGCCCTCGGTGACCAGACGGCGGGTCCACGCGAAGTGTTGAGCAGGCGGAATTGGATTCCGACCGCGTCCGTGATTTCGCCCATGATGCCGCCGAGAGCATCCACTTCGCGCACCAGGTGCCCCTTCGCGATGCCGCCGATGGCCGGGTTACACGACATCTGCGCGATCAGATCGACGTTCAACGTATAGAGAGCGGTCTTCAGCCCCATGCGAGCGGCAGCCATCGCGGCTTCGCATCCGGCATGGCCAGCGCCCACCACCACCACCTCGAAATGTTCGTCAAACGGCTGCATGTGCGCTTGTTCAGGACCCACAGGAAGAGCGGAATACTGCTTGGTTGATTGTAACAACGTTCTTCGCCCGCACAGCCTTTGTGGGTTTGCGCTTTGGCTCTCAAGCGCGCGCTGTCAAAAGTCAGGAGGAGACCACGAACGACACCATGCGCGACACAGAGATACGCAGAAAAGCACTCTGGCTCATTCTGCCGAGCGCTTAAGACTATTGAGTGGTTTCTAGCAAGCCCTTCTCTGCTTTTTCCTGGCACGCTATGCAATGGCGAGTCCAGGGCACGGCTTCAAGGCGCTTGGCGTTGATCTCTTTGCCGCAGGAGACGCATTCTCCGAAGCTGCCTTCGCGGATGCGAGCGAGAGCGCCATCGACCATGTTGAGCAACTGGCGGTCGTTGTTGCTTTGGCTGAAGAGGAATTCCTTGTTGTAGGAACTGGCGGCGCGGTCGGCGACGTCCTGAGTGGCCTCATCGTCGGCGGTACGACCGTCCTGCTGATTGCGGACAACCATGTGGCGCAGTTCCTGGCGCCGGGTTTCCAGTCTTTTTCGGAACGTCTCTAGTTTCTTCTTATCCATGATTGCTGCCTGCCGTGAACCAAAAGTCGCGCCTCACGGGAGCCCATTCCACGTGAAGTCGAACAGTTATCCTAAGCGCGGGAGAGATCGGGCGTCAACTGGAGGGAAGCGATTGCAGAAGTTAGAAGTCTGCAATTTTACTTCTGATTTTCATCCCTATCGCGGCAGCGGCTCGGGCATGCTGGCGAGGGCGTATCCCATGACGGCCATGGCGGCGGCGTTTTCCTGCAATTCCCGCGGATCGACTTTGTCGAGCGTATCGGCGGCGGTGTGGTGGTAGTCGAAATATTTGCGGCCGTCCTGGATGATGCCGATGCCGGGGACGCCGGCTTCCACCAGTGGATCAATGTCGGAGCCGGGACTGTGTTCAGTCGAACGGAAAACGGTCGAGCCGACGGGGCGCAGGATGTTGACGAGCGGCTGCAACTGGGCGATGGCAGCGGGCGGCATCTTCAAATAGAAGCCGAGTGGGTGGCCAGCTCCGGAGTCGCTCTCGATGGCGGCGATGTGGTTGGCAAATTCCGCGGCGTGAGCTTTGGCATAGGCCTTGTTTCCGCCGCCTCCATTTTCCTCGTCCATCCAGGCAATGACACGCAGCGTCCGGCGCGGGTGGATATGCAGACGCTGGAGAAGTTCGGCGGCGGCCATGGCGATGACGACACCCGCGCCATCGTCGATGGCGCCGCGACCGAGGTCCCAGGAATCGAGGTGCCCGGAGACAACGACGATCTGTTCGGGATGCTCGCTGCCCTTCAGATCGGCGACGACGTTGTAGCCGGTGGCGTCGGGAAGGCTTTGCGGAGTGAGGGTGAGGCGCATGCGAACGCGGCCCTGGGAGGCGAGGTGCTCGACCAGGTCGGCATCTTCCGCGGCGAGAGCGGCGGCTGGAATTCCGGCGGGAATGCTGTAACCGGTGTGCGGCAGGCGATAGTCGGCTCCTCCGACGGAGCGAATGAGAGAGGCGACGGCGCCAAGTTCAGCGGCAGCCTTGGCGCCGCGCGCGCGATAGACAACGGCTTCGCTGTAAGCTTCGAATGCCATGCCAGCGAGGGCTTTGCGCTCGTCGTAAGGAACGTTGAAGAGAACAATTTTGCCGGCAACTTTTTCGCGGCCGAGAGCGGTGAGTTCGTCGAAGTTGTGGACGACGACGACGTCCGCGGTGATGCCTTCGGCGGGAGTCGCAGAGCTGCCGCTGATGGTGGCGAGAACGATGCGCTGGGTTGTTTCCGGCGCCTGGCCGGGATATTCGACGAGTTGGGCTCTTTCCTCCCCGCGAATCCAGTGGGAGACCAGCGCTGGCTCAAGGTGAACATCGAGACCGAGTTTGCGCATCTCGGCGGCCACGTATTCGGCGGCGGCCTGAGCTTGCAGCGATCCGGCGGGGCGCGGACCGATGTTCTCGGTCAGGTGCTCGAGTTGATGCCAGGCGTAGTCGCTGGTGAGGGCGGCGTCGCGCAGGGCCTGCAACTGCTCGCGCAGTTCCTTGGAAAAAGCGGGCGCGGGCGGCGGAGTCTGCGGCCACGCAGCAAAGCTGACGGAGAGCAGAAAGGCGCAGATCGGAGCTTTCAAGTTGAGCATTCTCATTATGAGGGTTCTCATTTTCAATCCAATCACATTTCCCATAAAGAGACGCGGCTTGCCGCGTCTCCCGCAGCGAAGACGCGCCAATCCCGGTCTCTACAGGAAAAGAAAATCATGGCTTATTCGCGGCCTGACCGAGCGCGGGCGCAGGGTACTCAGGAAGCTTCTGCTTGGCGGCTTGTGACCGCTTGACCTGGAGCTCGTCGAACAAAAGCGCAGGGCTGGCGACGCTGAACCAGACGGGCTCGGAGCGGTCTTCGATCGCGGGCACGGTTCCGGCGGCGATGAGATCGCTGCGCAGGGAGCGGACGTCGAGATCTTCGAAGACGCCGCCGCGAACGAGTTCTTCATGCGCGTCTTTGGTCCAGATCCGATAGAGGAGCCGAGGCTCGAGCTTTGGCCCCATCGTTTCCACGTAGAGTCCGTAGGGTAAGTCGCGCTGCCGACAGAGGTCGATCAACTTTGCTTTGAGGCCGGCATCAGGCTGGGGATCGGTCGATTGCAAAACCAGATTGCCGGGATGAGGTGCAGGCGCAGCTGTGGCGGCGGCGCGCCCGTGACCGTTCGAAGCGGGGAAGTCGCGAATCGGCTGGCGTCCGATGAGGTAGGAGACGAGCTGTCCTTTCTCGATGAGAGAGACGCGCTCGGCTTTCACGCCTTCGTCATCGAGAGTGTAGTTGCCGAACAGGGGCTGGCCGGAAACGGTGGAAATCGTCGGGTCGTCGAACACATTGATGAAATCGGGCAGCACGCGGGCTTTGTAGCTGCTGGACCATTTCCCTGTGGTGCGGGCATTCTCACCGAGCTGGGGCTTCTTACCGAGAACATTCGGCTCCACCAGTTCGGTGACGACGCTGGCGGCGGCATCGTTCGAGAACAGGACCGGGCCGCGGTATTCCTCGTCGACGACCGGAGCGTCACGCAGCAATTTCAGCGTGTCGCGGAGCCGGGCAGTGGTCTTCAGAAATTCTTCGCGGGTGGGGAGCTCTTTGAGATCGTTCCCCTGGTCCGCGTGCGACCGTCGCAGCAACATGCCGTCGGAAGCCTGGGTTGAGCCCGCGATGGAGATGACGTAGTGCGCGTGACCGGAGCGGGCAACCGTGCCCTCGGAGTTCAGGAAGTAACGGTTTTCGACGGTGAAGCGCAGCCCGGATTCGAAGTTCTCCAGTTCTTTGTCGCTGCGATATAGGGCGGAAGCCTCTTCGAGGAGATGAAGCCATGAGGTGAAGTCGGTCGAAGAAAAATGGGCGAGAAGCTCGACGGCTTCGACGGGCGCGGCTTTGGCGAAATCGTCGACGGGCTCATCGACTTTCAACTGCTTCAGAGCCGCTTGCTTGGCGGACAGCGCTTCGGTGGCTGCCTTGTAAGCGCGATCGGTGGCGAGCCAGATGCGGTGGCGGATGGCAAAGACGTCGTCGTCGGATGGAACCAGGTCGATGATGCCTTCTCCGGTGCCGAAGAAGCTGTCCTGCTTGTAGTCGCCGACGCGGACTACGACGCGCAAGAGGCGGCCGTGATTATGCTGCTGGTTGCGCAGGGCGCCGAAAACGGCGCTCGCTTCGAGCTGGTCAATCTCGGTGACACGGTATTCGATGTAATACGGCGCCGGCACATTCTCGAGTTTCAGTTGGGTTTTGGAACGCTCCATTTCTTCGCGAAGAGCGCGGAGGACGACATCGCCGGAATCGGAATTAGCGGCGCGGGCGGAAGTTGAAAGGCCGCAGAGCAGGATCGTGGAAGAGATCACCGCAAATAGCAGGCTCCATGTAGGACTTGATTTTGGGTGGCGCAGCGCTTCAGCGCTGCGATTACGGCATTGCTGTGAACGCGGCCCTGGCCGCTGCGGTCGTGCCTTCCGGATGGAAACCACCCTCTCAACAATCTCACTGCAGCGGCTAACGGCGGGTGTGAATACGAACCATTTGCCGCAGCGCTTCAGCGCTGCGCCACCCAAAACCGTGCGTGACATCGACAAGACTTGACTACTCAATTTGTGCCGCGTCATTGTTTGCCTCCTTTGTCGTCGGTTGCGCCGGGCGGGGGCGGAAGAATAGGAGGACGTGTGTCGCCGTACTTTCGTTTCTGGACTTCCATCTCGGAAAACAGAATGGCCGGAGCGGCTGCGGATACAGGAACGCTCCCGGATTCGGCTCTGCAAATGCCGTTGAAGACGCTGGTGGTGTCTCCGGTGGCGACGATCTCGGTCAACACGGTGAGCGGGGTGCCGACGATGTCGACGCCGCGGACGAGTTCATCGGGACGCCCATCGGCATACACGCGCCAGACCATGACGGGCAACACCTGGAACGATTGCGGCAGATCGCGCGAGGTCAGGGTGAATCCGCCCTGGATGTCTTCGAAGTAGAGGCCGTAGGGCTTGCCCTGCTTCTTGATTTCTTCGATGAAGCGGGAGCGCAGTTGGGCGTCGGGAATCGTTTTCGAGGAAGAAACGATCAGATTGCCCTGGCGGCCGACAGGCATCAGTCCGGACTGGGCGCGGCCGTGCCCGTTCGAGTTGCTGAAGTTCTTCACGGGCAATCGTCCCATCAGAAAATTCTTCAGGACGCCATCTTTGACCACCTCAACGCGGGCGGCGGGGATGCCTTCGTCGTCGAAGCGATAAAAGCCCGACAGTTCCGTGCCGGCGAGCGCATGCAGCGTGGGATCGTCGGTGACGCTGAGGAACTCAGGCAGGATCTTTTCGTTGACCTTTTTGGTGAAGGTCTGGCCTTCGTCGCGGCCGCGCTGGCGCTGTCCTTCGACGCGATGGCCGAGCACTTCATGAAAGAAAACGGCGGCCGCGCGGCCGGAAAGCAACGCGGGACCACTGTAGGGTTCGGCGAGCGGAGCCGCGCGCAACGCGCTTAAATCGCTGGCCATTTTTTGCGCGCTCGCCGCCACTTCCGCTTCGGAGGGAACTCTTGACGGGTCGGAAAACTGGAAGGTTTCGACGCGCATCAGTTGCATGCCGTCATCAGCGCGAGTTTCGGCCTGGATCATGATGCGGAAGATGGCATCGGCGGTGACGATCTTCGTGCCTTCGGTCGAGACCAGGTAACTGTGGCTCCTCTCGGCAAAAAGAAAAACCATGGACTCTTCGACCTTGGGATACTGGCGGAAGGAAGCGGAATAGCGGCGTGCGAGTTCTTCCCAAACCTTTTGCTCGGGAAACGCAGGCGACGGAGTTTTCTCGATGTAAGTCGAGGGCTTCTCCTCGGAGAAGTCGGGCGAGTCGTCCTCGTCCTTGGCCCGGACGGCGGTCTTGGTCTTAACGTTGGTATAGGCTTGGCGGGCCTTGCGGTACTGCTCGTAGGTCAGGCGCCAGAGGACGCGGGCGATGGCGTCGGGGTCGTCCCGCTGGGGAAGCTGGCCGGAAGTGATGCCGGAGGAGCGTTCCTTATCATGATCATGGGTGTTATCGAGAGCTGGGCTGCCGATGCGCATGCTGACGTCGGCGTCGCGGCGTCGCGCGCGAGTTGAGGTGAGGATGCCGCCCTGCGCACTAAGGATGACCAGCGACTCGCCATCGGTCACATTGTAGCTGGTGAAGTAGGGGGCCGGATCCTGCTTGGCAAGCTCGGACTGGCCGCGATGCAGCTCCTTTTCCATGGTCGCGAGGAGGAGATCGTCGGGTGCGGCGGGCGGCTCTTGAGCGTTCAGCAGTTTCTGCCCAAGGATGGCAGCCAGTAACAGAAGAATGCGGAGGGAAGCGGCTCTTTTAGAATTCATTGGAAACCGCGAGTGTACAGGACCGGGAGAAACAAAAAAAGCGGCCCCTTTCGGAGCCACCTTTTTCAAAGAGGCTAAGTGGCGGGAATCAGAGGAAGCTTAATTTGACGCCGCTCCGGGGACCAGAAACGGACAGAGTGAGATGTCGAGAACATCGAGAGTGAAGTTGTTCCAACGGGTGCGGCCTCTTCATCTGCCATGGAAATAAGCATTTGCGGAACCAAAATGGTAACTGGGGGCGAGGCCGAGGCCTATTTTGGGAACATATTCAAAATCAAGATCTTAGGGTGAATCCCTTAGGCGGCAGAACGGGTGGCGAACCATCGGACAATGTTGCGGCGGGATGCACAAAACTGCACATTGGCAGAAGTTCTGGGTGGAAGTTGCGGGCAGAAGTTTCACGTTCCCAGGAAAAGGCAAAACCCCCTCGGAAGGGGGTTTGGGACAAATGGGCACAGATTTTTAGCTGTCGCTGGCGACAGTGCGCACCTTCCCGGGCAGGAAATGGTAGGGCGGCCAGGGACCGGTCACGACCAGCTCGCAATTCTTGAGTTGCTTGGCGGCGGTGGGGTAGCGGTTCTGATATTTCTCGATTGACTTGGTGTCGATGAGGTGAGCGATATCGAGCAGCATTCCGTCGGCATTGACCTTCTTGCAGCTGACTTCTTCCTCGAGGGGGTTGAAGAGCTTGTGCACCTGGACGGAGAGAGCGCGGGCTTTGGTCTGGCGTTCGCGCTCACGAGACGCTTTTTCGCGGAGCTTGGTAAGGTACTCGCGGCCGACGGTATCGGGCAGGACAATCTCTTCCATAGCGCCGTGGAGGGAACCGTCGCGGACCATCAGCTTGATGCGCATTTCGGACTTGCCACGAAGCCGGGCCACGCTCTCACAGAAAGTGCGGCGGTTGGATCGAACGGCTTGGCGGATGGCATCTTCGGTGTCGAAAATCGTTCCGAAGCGGAAGGGCAGGACGGTGGCGGTTCGGAAGCTCTGGCTGACCACGCGGGCATGCTCCAGAACCGACTTTTCGTCGAGCTTGGAGGTTGCGCGGTCATATTCACTAACAATCACCGCGAATTCTCCGCTCGGGTAGCTCATAACGGGAGCAGAGTTCACACCTTGAATTCCATCTAGAACGAAGGGACGACGGGCGCGAACACCGTTAGCAAGGGTCGGGTGTTCCGTGAGGCAGTACGCGTACCACGACATGCATTCTCTCCGAATTGCACCGGGGCCTTGGGCACCCCTTTAGATTTTCATTTAAGGCTAGGGCTGCGTTTCTACCTGGAAGATTTGGTTTTTGAGACAAGGTGAACGCGAAAAACTGCGTCCAAAGGCATATTACTGCGGGTCGGAGTTATTTGCAACCTTTCTTGTGATAATTGCATCAGCGATTGTCTCAACTTGCTACGAAAGCGATTTTGGCGCGCTAGCAGGGCCTTTGCAGCAATCCGTCTCGCTGCCTCCTTGGCCAAGGAAATTGTGGAAAAACTGCCTTTCCATGTCTCCAGTCATAATTGCGTCGTCTCGATAGACAAGAAGAAGAATTCCGGTTTCATTGCAGCTTCGCGTGCTTCGCCTTGGCTTTCTTTCAGGATGTGCCGCCGTCTTTCCTGTGCTTCGGGAAATCCTTAGATGGCGAGCAGCTGGACTCTGTTTGGGAACGGATCTCCTCAAGTCTTTTTTCTTTGTTTTTCTGCGACTGTCCCCAGCTTTTTTCGGCTATTTGCTAGTTGATAAAGTTCACTAGTTAGTGCCGGTACCCCCCTACCCCCTCCCCCCTTCCTTGTGGAATCATAGAGTTAGGAGGAAATTCCCGCAAAATCTTTGGGTTTAAAGGACTTATAGGTAAAATATTTATAAATCAACGACTTAGCTTGTCAAAGAGCGCTGAAAATGGCTTTGGGGCAGCTTCGAGGTCCGTCTTGGGAGACGGACACGCTCGTAGACTGCCCCAATCAGATGGCTATTGTCGCACCGGACCGGTGAGCATGTCTGTGACGGGACTCACAGATGATTTGTGATGAAAAATCAGGAGGCGGATTGCAGGAGTGAGGATGGCGCAGCGTCGCACCGGCTGAACATCCCCGCCCTTCGCTTCGCGATAGGACGGGCCACCCGCCGTCTGTCCAGTGGCCCACTTCTCGAAAAGCGCGAGAACTGGGGCGCCCCCGTCTCCTTCTCTGCCAACGGTTAGCAACCCGCCTTTTACCTACGCGCCGGAGGGAAGTGGGCGACCCGCTTCTTACGAGGCAATTGATTCGTCAGGTACCCTGAACGGTCGAGACTTTCTGATCAGACGATCAACCTGCTCAGAAGCTGAAAGAGCATCAGTTGAAGATATATGTGGCTTGAGTTCGACTAATCTTTCGGCTCGTTCTGCGACGTCCTCTACCCCTTCTCGATTGGCGACGAATAAGGCTGTTGCAAGCCTCTCAAGTTCTGCAACGCCCTTGTCGCCCAGTTCGTCGGATACGAACTCAACCTGCTTCATGTACCGGGCGGTTGTGTTGGGAAATCTCTCCAAATAAATTTTACTAAAAGGCGTAGGAACGTATGTCGGCCCGTATCCTTCGCGTCTGACCGTAAGGTCTAGGAGTTCGTCCGCCTGCATTGAGGACAGCTCATCTCGGAGCTCGAATGAGAATGGTCCGTGTCTATAAAGGATAAACTCGAAATCAGTCTCTACACCCAAAAGGTCTTGCAGAAAGAATGTTGCTTTCTGGATGTGAGTTTCGCCACACCAGCTACCTCTCTTCAGCATTTCGCGGTTTAGTAGCGTGAGCAGTGCTGCTCTCTGGCTGCGTTTCATGCTGGTCCTCCTCTTCTCCGGCTGCTGCAAGAATCTTGGCTCGGTTGCTCTCTTTCCAGTCTAGGGCTTTGGTCTCAAGTTTGGGGTCGATAAAAACAAATTCCATCGCTGTCGGTTGCAGCTTTGATAATGTTTCCGAAACGGAAATCGCGGGCTGTATGCGGCCATCTCGTTCACGCACTGGAAAATCGCCTGCCACATTCTTGACTTTTGGCTTACTGTACCGAACGGCCTCGACTCCGAACTCAAGCTCAGCAGCCCTCGCGATTGCCGCGCCCGGGTCCGAGTGTACCTTAGCATCCTGCGGATCTCTTTCGTAAAGAACTTTGAAGTGTCGGTGCCTCATAATGCACTCCGCTGGGCGGTGTCCGGGGAGCTTCGGGTCAACAGCCGCGAGGCGTATTGCCGCATTGACCTCGTCGTCCGTCGTCCCCAGATGGCCCTCAAGGTCAACAGGAAACGTTCCCTCCTGAAGTAGGCTGCCTTGAGCTGCTCGGGCGCTCAAAAAGTGAGGTAACCAAGCTCTCAAGAAATCTTTTAGGTGCCAGTCGTAGATGAGTCGGATCGGGTGGTAGTAAACCTGGGAAAACATGAAATAACGGGCTAGGGCGAGCGCTTCGGCGGAGTAAATCCCTCCGGCGTTGATGCCCAGCGCTGGCTCCGTAGACTCCTCAAAGCTCGGCAAAATACGAAGTTCGTCTATGAGCCTGTAGTGGTCAAACTTCCCATACGCAACTCCTGTGTGGTGCGAATCTCGAAGCAGGTAGTCGATTCGGTCCACTCCAAATGCGTCCCCGACGATGATCTCCGAGAGAATTACTTCCCACTTTGAAAAATGCAGGTCCGGCGCTTTCCGGGCTCCAACTGCAAGTTTCACTATGTGCTCTGGATTAAGCGGCGGCACCATGTTTTCCCATATGGTGCACATCTCATCGCTTTGAATCAGTTCGCGAGACAGACGTTCGTGGTTCCAACCCTTCGGCAGAAGCTCGTCCTCGGCTGCGTGCGAGAACGGCAGGTGCCCTATGTCGTGGCAGAGGGCGGCCATCCGCAAAACGCACCTATAGTAAGGCAGTGCACTAGGATTCCCCAAGTCTGGCAGCAGCTCCCTGACCTCATCCGTTAGGTTCGACGGTTTGGTAATCACGTCAAAGACACGGCCAGCGAGCTCCATTACGCCAAGAGAGTGCTCGAAACGCTTGTGAGTGGCGCCCGGGTAAAGCAGGTATGTCAGGGCAAGCTGATTGATACTCCGCAGCCGTTGGAATGGACGAGAGTCGAGAACCTTCTTCTCGTACCAGTCGAGATGAATGAACACATGGATCGGGTCCCGAATCTCGTGGAAGAGCTTTGTCATGATGGGGCCTTTTCAAGTTTCGCTATCTATTCGCCTTTCGTCAAGGATAATCGCTCACACTATTCTCGAAGGATTCTTTCGGGATCGCGACTTGCGGTCTAGGCGATCAGCGATGCCAAGAATCCCCCGACCTTAGCTGCAGCATCGGCGAGTCCGGCTATCGATGCGACACGATTAATGCCCTCCCATAGCCCCGCGATCAACTCTCGGTTGGGCGTGGGTCTTCCGAGCTGGGTCTGAAGCGTGTCTACATCGACCACGAGTTCCATCTTCTGAGTCTCGTTTAAGTTCCTCGATTCCTTGATTGCGTCCCTCAGCTCAGCGAGAGACTCACCGAGCGCCTGAAAACGAGCGTTTATCTGGTTGCCGTCACCGAGGGTGATGATGTTTTGACCAGTCGCTTCAATCTTTATCCCGTCAAATCTATCCCGCGTGAACACGCTTGGGCCTCCCATTCTGTCGATACCGGCCGCAGTAATGATGAAGTAGCTGGTAGTTGAAGGAATCAACCCGCCCCTTTTAGTCATAACACACTTCGTTACGGGCTGATCCTCCACCCAGCCTTGGCTTTCCAGGTAGGTAAGGTTGCTGTGGACCTGCTGCCCGCTAATGCCACAGGTTGCCTTCAGCTCCGCTCTCATGACGCTGATCGTCACTGCAGCGCCGGTACTCTTTCCCCTTCGGCTCGTGGCGTTTTTGTTCCGATCATAGAGATAGCGCAGAATGATCTCCCTCACCTCGTCGTCGGTGCGCACAGCTTGCTTAACCTTCTTTTGACTCATAGAACACGACGCTGTTACTTCGGGACGCTGAAGATAGCCAGACGCCTGTCACCAAGGTTGATGATTTCGAGTAGGGTGCCGACAAAGACTCGCTTTCTCCCCTTTTCCATCGCCAGCCTCCAGCCCTTGCCCCTTGTCATCCGTTCACCTCGCCGGGCCTTTTGTCCAAGAATTCTGACTTGAGCCGCCATTGTCGTTTTCCTCCAAATGAAAAAGGGCCACGGGCATAATTTTCCCCATGACCCCCTCGGTCGGGATCATTATCCACCAGTCTCGACTAAAGATACATAGTCCGATTTGGTGCTGGTTGGGTTGGGGGGATGGATCGATTGCGGAGGAATCGGTGGTGCGGGGCGCGGTTGGCCTCGGCGGCTGAACACGCACCTTCAAGGCAAAGTCAGAACTCAAGATTCGGGTCCTATGGTGCGATCGGACTGCCTCCCACTCATCGCACAAAACGCGATGAGTGGGGCACCCAGATTGTGGATGTGCCATTGGAAGGCTGGGCCAGCCGCCGTGGCCCTCAGGGGCTAAAGCCCGTCTCTTAATTGCTCTTACGGCACGGCTGAAGCCGTGCCCTTCCCAAAGCGCGGCTAAAGCCGGGGGTAGTTGGCGGGGCTTGCGGCGCGCCTGAAGGCGCGCCCTTTCAAAGCAAGTCAAGAATCGAGATTCGATGAGCGGCCCTAAAGGGTGTGCGTGAGAACTTCGGTCGTCCCTACGGGACTTGAATCGATGGTTCCACTTTCCGCCGCGATGAATCGCTGGGCTAAGCTCGGTCGCCCCTCTGGGGCTGGATTCCCGATTCAAAGCAAGTCAAGAATCGAGATTCGATGAGCGGCCCTAAAGGGTGTGCGCGAGAACTTCGGTCGTCCCTCCGGGACTTGAATCGATGGTTCCACTTTCCGCAGCGATGAATCGCTCCACCCCATCACGCCAAAACCGGGCGTGCTGGAAACCCCGGCGCTGGGCTAAGCTCGGTCGCCCCTCTGGGGCTGGATTCCCGAGCGTTCCCCGAGGTTCACGATGACTCATCTGAGATGTGCGTCAGTTGCTTCAGGATTTCTGTTGCTTTTGGGCGGCGGCGCGGGCCTGCAAAGCTATCGTAACCGCGCGCAGCATATCGCCGGCGGGAGCGGGCTTGCCGGTCCAGATTTCAAACTGGCGGGCGGCTTGTTGCACAAACATCTCGACTCCGGGGATGACGGCGATTCCCTTGGCGCGCGCGACCTGCAGCAGGTGGGTCTCGACCGGGTCGTACACCATGTCGAAGACGACGCGGGCCTGAATCTCCTCGTCTTTGAGCGGGCAGTCGCGCGTGTTCCCCATGCCAACCGGAGTGGCGTTGATGATGACGTCGAAGGCGATCTTGCGGAGGTCGGCGCGTTTGATGGTGCGCGCTTTGGCCTGGCGGGCGAGTTTCTGAGACTTGACCGCAGTGCGATTGAGTATCCAGACTTCAGCGCCGCGCTCTTTGAGTCCGAAGACTGCGGCACGGGCCGCGCCTCCGGCGCCGAGCACGAGAACCTTGGCGTTCTGGATGGAGAGGCGTTGCTCGAGGGGACGGACGACGCCGGCGGCATCGGTATTGAAACCGTAAAGCTTGCCCTCCTGTCCGCGGACGACGGTATTGCAGGCTCCGATTTTGGTAGTGTAGGCGTCGGTGTTATCGAGATACGGAAGGATGGCCTGCTTGTATGGCATGGTGATGCTGAGGCCGTGGAGGGGAATCCCGCGCACGCAGTCGATGAGATCCTTGAGCGTTTTGGCGTGGAGCGAAAGATAAACGCCGTTCACGTTCTCGCGGCGCAGCGCCGTGTTCATGATGACGGGCGAGAGCGAATGTTCGATGGGATCGCCGGCGACTCCATAGACGCGAGTGGCGGCGTCGACCTGGTCGATGCGGTAGATGCTGCGCAGATCGCCGGCGCTGACCTGACCGGGTGCGGTTTTGAGATCGGCGCTGACCGCGCCAAAGGTGAAAGCGCTGCCGGCGCGCACGCTGAGCACGCGGCTGATGATGCCTTGCTCTCCCATGCACAATCCGATCAGCGCATGCTTGCCGCTCTGCGTCTGCAGAAACTTCATCATGCTCACGTTATCGGAGAGCGTGGTGGCGGTGGTGACAACCTTGTAGAAGTCGGCCGGGACTTTCAGCATTTTCTCCAGCGTCTTATCGAGGTTGCGCGTGGCGCGGAAATCATGGAACGACAGGATGAGTCCGGCGCGGGCGCGCAGGCGCGCAATCGCTGCGGGCTTCGATTTCAGTGCGCTCTGGAGTTCCAAGTCGACAATCTGACAGCCCGCGGCATGGGCCTTGGTGAGCACCTCCAGTTGAGAAGCCAACGATCCCTTGAACTTGCCGCCATTGTTGGCACGGCGGCAGGTACCGATGGCGGTGACGTACTGATGAGTTTCAAGAAAACGATGGATTTTGGGAAGCGCAGCGAGAGGCTGCTTCAGGTAATCCAAACGGAATTCGATGAATGGGTTATCCCGGGCCATGGACTCGGCAGTAGCGAGCATGTCTTCGACAGTGTCGGCGTTCAGCGCAAGGCAGACCTTAGGCAGGCGCAAAGGCAAGGAACGGGGCGCGACAGTGGAAGACAAGGCCATTTGTTTTCAACAACGGCGCGATATTACAGGGCTATAAGCGCAGATGCAACATAAGGATTGTCGAACGATTCAGGAAACACTTTGGGAGCAAGGGGACAAACACCCTCGTAACCTTGACCCTTCCTCAAGCGCTTGTTACTTTTCGGCTGTAACCCTTGTCTTCCGAGAGAGATAGCCGGGGCAAGCCCCTAAGCGGTTTGGAGTCGGAGGTAACATGAAGAAAACAGGATTGTTATTGCTTTTGATGGTGATGGCGACCTGGGCGGCGGCCCAGCAATCGACGACGGCGATCACGCCGGATGCGTCCGGTATCGTCAACACGTCGATCAACGTGCCATTCGTGCGTTTTCAGACGCCTACCGCGGCCGACATTTATTGCGCAGGATTCATCAGCACGGATCGTATTTCCGACGCGAACTACGTGAACGGGGGCCTGGAGACACCGACCTCAACCAAGTTCGAAATCGGGGAACTGGTCTATCTGGCCGGGAGCGGCTATCAGGCGGGACAACTCTATTCGGTCGTCCGCGAACTGCGGGACGTCAACAAGTACGAAATCTATCAGGGGCAGAGAAAAATGCTGGCTGCCGTGGGACATCCTTACGGGGAAATTGGCAGAGTGCGGGTAGTCGACACGCGCAGTCACAGCGCCATTGCCCAAGTGGAATTCAGTTGTGATCCCATCAATCCGGGAGATGTCGTCGTGCCTTTCGTGGAAAAACCGCCGGTTGCGTTCCACGTGCCCGGTCATTTCGACCGGTTTGCGCCGGCGAATGGGAAGCTGAGTGGACGGATCGTGCTCGGCAAAGACTTTGACGGCTTCCTCGGCACGGGCATGAAACTTTATATGAACCTCGGTTCGAACCAGGGCGTAAAAGTGGGGGACTATTTCCGCGTAGTGCGTTCTTACACAGCCACCTTGAAAGATCCGGTGGACTCGCTCTCCTTCAAAGCTCAGACTTCAGAAGACACGCAGATGCGCCCGCCGACTTTTGAGGCCGATCAGTTCACCAGGACCAAAGGTCCGAATATCCATGTGGGCGATCTGCCGAGGCGCGCCGTGGGAGAAGTGGTGGTTCTGAACGTAACGCCGACCGCATCGTCCGCCATGGTCGTCTTCGCGCTGGAAGATGTATACGCGGGCGACACGGTGGAACTGGACGCGCAGGAGTAAGAGAACGAAACAATCTGGCCGGAACGAGGGGAGAGCGAATCTCCCCTTTTTCTTTGGTCCGGAGTATGCGTAACGGACTCGGGCAGAAGAACGACTGGCAACTGCGGCTCTTATCCGCTGAGGGCAACTGCTGCCTTGCAAAACTAGTTTGAACCTTCGACCTCGCGCTTCAGCGAAAGAAATGGATTTTCGAATTCCCGGGAATCATCGCAGCCGCGACGACCAGTACGACGATCACAATAACGAGTTCCATGTTGCCCTCACGATGTTGCCATCGCAATCAAACGGCCAATGCCTCAGCTTACATCCTCTTGCAGAGAAGGCAAGTTACTCAAGTGGGGGCAGGCGCGAAGGAGTGGAATGCGGAATCCGTGAAGAGATTTGCGGAAGCAGATTCAGCAGGGAACTTCTACATCGGAGTCGGCAAAGACCTCGGCTGTGAAAGCATCGATGGTTGCGTTCTTGCGCCAGGAATCCAGCGGCAGACCAGCTTTGCGGCAGGTTTGCTCCAGAAAAGTTTCCCGGTCCCAACCATTTTCGACAGAAACCTGGGGCAACAGCAGGCCGCGTCGAGCGCCATGCGCGATGACCAGGCCGTGGCGCCCGACTTCCACTGCCTCGGGGTGAATTGGGAACAGGCGGGAGAGCACGCTCAGCGAAACCTGCAGCTCCAGAGCTTCTTCTCTCGTCACCGGCAAGAAACGGGAATCTTCGAAAGCGGCGGCGCGGGCCGTTTCAGCCACGGCGCGATACAGAGGCGCGATGGGCAGGGCATAGCCGACGCATCCCCGAAGTTCGCGGTGGGGATCGCCGTGCAGATCGCCGGGCAGATAAAGAGTGGTGAAGACGCCTCGTGGATCCGATAGCCCGGCCAGAGAAGGTGGCGCTTCCGGAATAGGCTGACGCTCCAGAGCGGAAAGAATCGCCTGGTGCGCGATGCGGAGCAGAGTCCGGCGCTGCTCGAGAGAAAATTCCGGGGACAGCGGGGCGGGGCGAGCCACTTCGCGCGCAGTCAGTTTCCCAGGCGGCTTTTCAGACAGCGTTTCAGACAGCTTGGACATCGCGTTTTCTCCGCCGGGCGAGGACGAAGGCCCGGCGCCGCCGCTTTTCCGATTTGCGGTCGATTCGCGACCAGAAGGCCACGAAGTAGTCGAGCGCGGAAACCAGCGAAAGCAGAACCATGAACCAGATGGCGACCCATGCAATCCAGTAAACCGGGAAAATATAAATGCCGACCACAGGCCACTCGTGCCAGCGGCGAGCGAGAATCACAGCCACCACGGCAATGATCTGCACCAGCATCTTAAACTTGCCGAGTTCGCTCGCTTGAATCGTAAAACCTTCGGAAGCGGCAATGGAGCGCAGCCCACTTACCAGAAACTCGCGGCCGATGATGACCACGGCCATCCAGGCCGGCACCAGCACGGGATTGAACTGCACCAGCGTGATGAAGGCGGCGGCAATGAGCAGCTTGTCGGCCAGCGGATCGAGCAGCATGCCCATGGTGGTGATCTGGCCGCGCTTGCGCGCGAGATAGCCGTCAATGCCGTCGGTGATCGAAGCCAGGATGAAAACAACCGAAGCCAGGATTTCTCTTTCCCCGGTCTGCTCGCTCGAGAAGCGTGGGGTGCAAAGAATCCAGATGAGCAGCGGAATCGCGGCGATGCGGGTGAGCGTGATGTAGTTGGGAAGATTCACGCGATGACTGAACCAGGGCCGCCGGGGCGGTCGGTGTCAATGTGATTATCCTCTACATCGGAAGCCATGGCAACGGACAGGAGGCCATGGTCCAGGAAAGTAAGATAGTAATTCCAAAACGGGCACCATTTTAGAGCGGCGCGAGGATGAAAAATGAAGTGGCGCGCGTTCAGAAAAGACCGCATGCCACTTATTTCTGCGCTTCTTTGTAGCCGGCAGCCTTCGCTTCAGATTCGGTCATGAACTTTCCGTTTTTGGTCTTGCCATACCAGCGGCCGCTCTTGTGGTAGACGCCGCTCTCGGTGTTGACCCACACCTTGCCGCTGGCTTTCGCCGCGGCAATCTCCGAACTGGTAGGTGCGCCCGCAGCCGCCTTGGTGGTCGCCTTGGGAGCGGCTGGAGTTGCGCTGGGACTAGCCTGAGCCGCGGGTTTTGCTGCGGCGGAACTGCTGTCGCTCGCCTGGGCGTTTGCCAAAGCAGGTGAAATGACGACCGCGAGCATCAAGCAGAAAATGAGCATCCATAGAGTAAGTTTGCCTGGTGAGTAATTCATTTTTCCTCGCAAGTTGCATCTTGAGGACGGGCGAGGGCGCCCGTCGCTCCACAAGCTAGGCATAGATTCCACGCTGGCGGATGGTATATGCCACGCGGTCGATCGCCAGCATGTAGGCGGCGATCCGGTTGTTCACGCCATGAGTTTCAGAGTAGCGGACAACATCATCGAACGCCGCAATCATAATCTCTGACAGGTGCTCGTTGACCACCGATTCCTTCCAGAAGTAGCCCTGGCGATCCTGCACCCACTCGAAGTAAGAAGTAGTGACGCCGCCAGCGTTGGCCAGGATGTCGGGGATCACGAAGACTTTTTTCTCGGAGAGAATATCGTCGGCGGCCGCAGTCGTGGGACCGTTCGCGCCTTCTGCCAGGATCTTGCATTTCACGCGGTCCGCATTTTGGCTGGTGATCTGGTTTTCGGTCGCCGCAGGGATCAGGATGTCGCAATCGACGAGCAAAAGCTCGGCCGGATCGTACTTCTCGGCGCCCGGGAAGCCGTGAATGGTGCCATTGCGCTGGCGGAATTCCCATAACGCTTCCATGTCGATGCCGTCCTTTTTGTACAGGCCACCGCCCACCTCGACGATGCCGATGACCTTGTATCCGGCTTCCGCCATGAGGCGCGCCGCGTTCGAACCGACGTTGCCGAAGCCCTGCACGATGACGCGGGTAGTGTTGCGATTCAGACGCAGTTTCTTGATCGCCTGTTCGCAGACCATGAGAACGCCGCGCCCAGTAGCCTCGCGGCGCCCGCGCGATCCGCCAATGTTGATCGGCTTGCCGGTGACGACGGCGGTGACCGTCTGGCGCGCATGCATGGAATAGGTGTCCATGATCCAGGCCATGGTCTGTTCGTTGGTGTTCACGTCAGGGGCGGGAACGTCCTTCTCGGGCCCGATGAAATCGAACAGCTCCGCGGTATAGCGGCGGGTCATGCGCTCCAACTCGCCCTGCGACATTTTGTGCGGATCGCAGATGATGCCGCCCTTGGCGCCGCCGAACGGAATGTTCACCACTGCGCACTTCCACGTCATCCAACTCGCCAGCGCGCGGACTTCGTCGAGGTTCACGTCGGGCGCGTAGCGCAGTCCGCCCTTGGCCGGGCCGCGCGCAATGGAGTGCTGCACCCGGTATCCCGTGAAGACTTCCAGGTGCCCGTCATCCATCATCACCGGGATATGAACAATAATTTCGCGGCTCGGACTCCGCAGAACCCTCCACAGTCCTTCATCAAGATTCAGCTTTTTCGCGGCCAGATCGAAGCGGGCAGCTTGCGCCTGCCAGGGATTAGTTTCCTGTTCGAGGTCCACTGTCTTCATAAAGTCTCCGGATGATTGCGATAAACTCTGCTGCCCAAGTCAAGCAGGCAAGCCTCGCAAAGTATATTGCCGGCCCGCAGGCTAGGCAAGCGAAGGTGTGATGAATGGGGAACGTGGCGCAACGATCGGATTCCTTATAATGAAATCCGCGGGAGAGCCATGATCCGTCCTGACTACAAAGAGTTCGCCCGGTTGTCACGCGGCGCCACGCTGGTTCCGGTGGCGAAGTCGATCTCTGCCGACTTGCTGACCCCGGTTTCGGCCTTTCTTGCCGTGGCGGACGGAGAGCCCGATGCTTTCCTGCTGGAGTCGGTCGAAGGTGGAGAAAAGATTGGACGGTATACGTTTCTTGGCGTGCGGCCGTTTCTGAGGCTGGAGTCGCGTGGCGCCGAGATCAAGATCGAACGTGGCGGCATTAAGAAAGTCGAGCGGCGCACGGGAAATGTTTTCGCAGTCATCAAGGAGCTGCTGCAGCAGCATCGTCCAGCGACGATGGAAGGCTTGCCGCCATTCACCGCCGGCGCGGTCGGTTATTGCGCTTACGACATTGTGCGGCAGCTGGAGAACATCGGAGAGCACGCTTCGGATGACCTCGACGTTCCCGACTGTGTGCTGATGTTTTTCGATCGCGTGCTCGCCTTCGATCACCTGCGCCACCAGATCCACATTGTGGCGTCGGCGGACGTGACGCGGGAAGCGCCCAGAGTTGCCTACGAGCGGGCCGTGAACGACATCGCGGGCATCGAGAAAAAACTCGCCGCGGGATGGAAGCCGGCGTACTGGCGCAAAGCTGCCACAAAGTCAAAGCTAAAGGTAAAGCCACGCACTTCGAAGCTAAGGTTTCTCGAGAGCGTCCGTCGCGCCAAGGAGTACATCGCCGCCGGGGACATTTTCCAGGTCGTGCTTTCGCAGCGCTGGGATTTCGAGCCGGGAATCGCTCCGCTCGATCTCTACCGCGCGCTGCGGACGGTGAATCCGTCGCCGTATATGTATTTTTTGCGGTTCGGCGGCGGACGCAAGAATTCTGCAGGAATGCACGTGCTGGGTTCGTCTCCGGAAATGCTGGTGCGTGCCGCGGGAGGAGGACGAAAGCTCGAATACCGTCCGATTGCGGGGACGCATCCGCGTGGACGCGACGAAACGGAAGATGCGGCGCTGGAAAAGAAAATGCTCGCGGACGAGAAAGAACGCGCCGAGCACGTGATGCTGGTCGATCTCGGCCGCAATGACCTCGGCCGAGTCAGCGAGTATGGATCGGTAAAGGTTTGCGCTCTGATGTACGTGGAGCGCTACTCGCACGTGATGCACCTGGTTTCGGCGCTCGAGGGGCGGCTGCGTCCTGAACTGAATTCGATGGACGCGTTTGCCGCGTGCTTTCCCGCGGGAACGCTAAGCGGCGCACCAAAAGTTCGCGCCATGCAGATTATCGAAGAACTGGAGCCGACGCGGCGTGGAGTGTATGGCGGGTCCGTGCTCTACGCCGATTTCGCGGGGAATCTGGATTCGTGCATTGCGATTCGGACTCTGCTCATGAAAGGCAAGAAGGCGTACTTGCAAGCGGGCGCGGGAATCGTGGCCGATTCCGATCCGCAGCGTGAGTTTGAAGAGACGGAGAACAAGGCGCGGGCAGTGCTGCGGGCCGTGGAGATGGCTAGGGGCAGTGGATAGTGGCCAGTAGTCAGTGGATAGTGAAGGCTCGGGGTTGTGAATGCCTTACCGTGCGTGCTATCCACCTTTGAGAAAGTTTTTCACGAGCTTTTTCCCTTCCCCAGTCAGCACGCTTTCGGGATGAAACTGCACACCCTCAACCGGGAAATTCTTATGTCGCAGGCCCATGATGACTCGGGTTCCGTCTTTGTCCAAAGTCCATGCGCTGACTTCGAGATCGCTCGGCAGGCCGTCCTCGGCGACGATCAGCGAGTGGTAGCGCGTCGCGGTCATCGGCGAAGACAGGCCGCGAAAGATGGTCTTGCCATCGTGCTCAACCTGACTGGTTTTGCCGTGCATCAGGGTCTTCGCGCGAACTACCTGGCCGCCGAAGGCCGCGCCAATCGCCTGGTGTCCGAGGCAGACGCCTAGCAACGGCACCTTGTATGGAACTCGGCCCGCGAAATGGCGGATCAGTTCGATGCTGATGCCGGCTTCCTGCGGAGTGCAGGGCCCGGGAGATATGACAATGCGCTCGGGGTGCATCGCCTCGATCTCGCTGACCGTCACCTCGTCGTTGCGGCGAACCTCGACCTGGGCGCCCAGTTCGCCGAGGTACTGGACGAGGTTGTAAGTGAACGAATCGTAGTTATCGAGAACGAAGACCACGAATTCATTGTAGCGGCTGCAAGGCAGGCCTCGAAAGCCTTGACAGGCTGGTCGCAAATTGCCATGCTTACAGGCGATTTCCGGAGGTTCGATGGCCGAGACGCAGCAGGACAATGATAAGCGGGCCACGCGGCGGTTCGCGCTTCGTCTGCCAGTAACCGTCCGTTATGGCGAAAATGAGCCGGAGCACGCGGCGCAGACCCGCGACGTCAGCGCGCGCGGAATCTGCTTCTATGTCGATTCCGTCATTCAGGCCGGCTCGGCGATTGATTTCACGTTGACCTTGCCGCCCGAGATCACGCTGACGGAAAGCATCCGGGTGCGCTGCAAAGGCCGCGTGGTGCGGGTCGAAGGTGGCAGTCCCGCCAACAAGATAGCGGTGGCAGCCGTCATTGATGAGTACGAGTTCCTGGCCGACTCGTAATAAATCGCACGCTTTTTTCCAGCGCCGCTTTTTTCGCGCTCTTTTTCCATGGAACCCCCGAGTGGTATGGTTGCTGTAACACTCGAGTGCTTTCGTGAAAGACTTCCCGCCGAATCTGGCGTTCCGGCAACCGCTGTCTCGCCGCAGTTTGCGGGCGGATTTGTGCGCGGCCATTGCGCTGGGAATGCTCGTACTCGGAGCCCCCTGGCTTCGTTCCCAGACAACGGTTGAGCCTGGGGTTAAGCCGGGCTCCAAGCCTGCCGCTTCTTTGAGCAAGATTGCTGCGATTAAGAGCTTCCGGATTGTGCAGGAAAAGGATGGCCAGGCAGTCGAAATTCTTTCGACGAAGCCGTTGATTCCTTCGATCCAGGCGATCAGCGATCCTGATCGGCTGGTGATCGATCTGCCGAATGCGCGGCTGGAAACGCAGCAGAAGCGGATCAGCGTACAAGCCGATCAGATCAGCACAATACGCGCCGACCAGTTTCAGCAGAATCCACCGGTAGCGCGCGTGGTCGTAGATCTACTTGCGCCGCGCGCCTACACCTGGGATGCTGCAGGAAACCGCCTGGTCGTGCATCTCGGGAAGAATCCCAACCAGGCGAACAGTTCGCCATTTCAGCCACCTACGGTTCCCAGCCTGACGCCAGCGCCACAACCGGTAGTGATGGCGGTGCGCGCGGCGGGCCCGCTGGCGCTGGCTGGAAATAACGGGGGCTCAGGTTCTTCGATTACCGCCGGACCGGATACCGCCGTCCTCAGCCTGTCGAGTGGCGGCAAGGTGCATGTTTGCCCGGGAACGACCGTGGCGGTGACTCCGTCGCAGAACCGGCATAACGTGATGCTCAGCATGAACACGGGCGCGCTCGAAGCGCACTTCGCGCTCGACGCTTCTTCGGATTCCGTGATGACGCCGGACTTCCGCATCCTGCTGGTGGGGCCGGGGGAATTTCACTATGCCATCAGCGCGGACAACCAGGGTAATACCTGCGTGCGCGCGCTGCCCGGCAACACGGCATCGGCGATTGTCACCGAGTTACTCGGCGATCGCACTTACCAGGTCAAGGCGACCGACCAGCTCATGTTTCGTTCCGGGCAACTCGATCGTGTGGATATGGCAGTGCCGCTCGAGTGCGGATGTCCACCCCCGCGGGACCCTCCGCTGCGGGCGACAAACAATCTGCCCATGCAAAGCCGAGCGCAGAGCGCTTTGCCCCCCTTGAACGCGAGCCCAGCGCCGGTTGCGGAGACGGCTCACGTGGAAAGCGCGCCCGCGACTGGGTTACCGGCAGCGGCCGCTCCACTTGACGCCTCGGTTGCGCCGAACGAACTTCACGTGCAGGTAGAGGCGCCGTTTGTGTTCCACGCGACAGGCCCCCCGCCCGCGCCGGTTGAGGATGTGCGGGCGCTGCCTCTCGATTCGCGTCCGCAAGCAGCGCCGGCTTTGGCGGCTCCGCTTCCTCCGCCCGCGAACGAAAAGCCGAAACCGGCTGGCACTGAAACGGCGTCGGCGAATCACGCGCCGGCGCGCGGATTCTTCAGAAAACTCGGCGGATTTTTTGCCGCGATGTTCCGCTAACCTGCCCAAGTGTGTTGCGTCGCCGGGCAAAGTTTTCTGCCGCGCTTGCATCTATATTGGGCTACACGTTTCAAATCGCAATGCTTCAAACTGCACGCAAGGAGAAAAACAATGCGAAGACTGTGGACTGTTGTCTTGTCATTGACGATGCTGGCGAGCGCTGCTTGGGCGCAGATTCCGACGAAGGGAAACGTATTTTTCGGCTATTCCTACGACCGTACTTCCGTCGTCTCGAACGACACATCAAATCTGAATGGATGGGACGCATCGCTTGAAGGGAAATTCCTGCCATGGATTGGCCTGGTGGCCGATGTCGACGGGCATTATGGCAACCACAATTTCGGCGGCACCAGCGCCGACGTCGCCGCGCACAACGTTCTGTTCGGCCCGAGAGTCTCGGTGGAGTACCACCGCTTCCGTCCCTTCGCGGAGTTCCTGGTGGGCGTGGGGCACATCAGCCGGAGCAACGGAATTTCCGACTCGAATACTTCGTTCGTCAACGCGGTTGGCGGAGGTCTGGATTATCGGATCGCCGGGCCGATAACGTTCCGCGGACAGCTCGATTGGATCAACACTCGTTTCTATGGCGAGGGCCAGAATGGCGTGCGCTTCTCGACGGGAGTCGCGGTGCACTTTTAGAGTATCGTGTCCCGCAAATTCGCGATCTAAGTTTGGGTTGTCATCTTGAGCGAAGCGAAAGACCTATGCATTGCGCATTCAAATCCATAGGACCTTCGCTTCGCTGAGGATGACAGCGTGGATTTATGCCACGAACTCGCGGGGACACTACACTTGCGGGTTGGATCACAACACTTGCGGCGACTAAATTAGACAACAACCTTCGATTGAGTTGGAGCCGCCGTGTGCTCCGCGCATTCTTCCAGGATCATGGGCACTTCAAACAGCGCTCGATTGGAGTACTCGTTGGCCTTGAGACGGAATTCATTGAAAGTCGCGCTCTGGAGTAAGCGTTGAACGGCGGGCGCAATTCTTTTGAAGCTCGGCACGACGATCCCGTAACCTTTCTCCGTCACCCATTCCGCGTTGTATCGTTCTTGCGGCAGCGTTCTGGCATTGCATTCAACGATCACAGGCAAGTGGAACTGCAGCGCCTCACTTATCGAGCCAGGGCCTGGTTTCCCAATAAAAAAGTCGGCCAAGGCCATGTAGTATTCAACGTTCTGAGCAAATCCGACGACTAAGACTGGCTTTCTGGTCTGCAGGTTCTTGAGCTCAGCGGCGAGCTTCTCATTATGGCCGCAAATCAGGATTAACTGGACGCCGCTGCCGCCTTCGTTGAGTTTCCTGGTGATGTCGACCATCACCTGGGAGCCATAGCCTCCGAACAGGACAATGCCCGTTGGACAATCGGTTTCCAGGCCGAGCCGCTTCCTTTCAGAGACGCGATCGACCGTGGTCTTTTCGTAGAACTTTGGCTTCAGAATCATTCCAGATGTCTGGAAGATATGGTCGGCGGAGTGGCCGATGGTTAAGGCTTGTTGTCGGGCGCGTTCCGTACCGGCGATGATGTATTCGGACTCGCGCTCAATCCAGAAGTGTGGCGGGTAATCCGCCAAATCCGTGATTAGAGTGACAAAGGGCGTTCGTGTGCCGGGCGTTCTTATATTAACCGGGCGAAGGCTGTCGGCGATCTCGCGATTGAAGTGCGGGATTACGGAGAGCACCAGGTCCGCCGGATGCTCGGCCCAGTAAGCTCGAAGTGCTTTCACGATCGGGGAATGGTAGAGACGGATCGTCCCCTGCAGAACGACGAGGAGTTGCGGCGTGAAACGCGTCCAGCCTCGGCGGAGAATCAGGTTGTAGGTGTCCTGAATGCGCAGGCCGGTGGCGCGACGAAGGAGGTCGAGGGGATCGAGCGACTCCTGAATGTCGAGAAGGCTGACGTCCCAAGGATGCTCTTGCCCGGAGAGCGTGGCTTTGAGAGCATCGGCTGCACTTTGATGTCCTCCGCCGGCGTGGTGGAAAACGATAGTCAATTTGCGCAAGAGTCACCTGACTTGCGTCGAGATAAATTTCGGAAGTCCGTGCGGAAGACCGTGCCGTCGGTGGAGTTGGCGTCAGCGACTAACGCTCTCATACTCGCCATCTTCGAGTAGGCTCCCCTCATCGGCGAATTCAGCAGGCTCGTAATCAGCCGGGCCTCGTTCTTCGCCGGGATGATGATCGTCAGGCCGCTCAATGTATTCATGGATCTGGATTCCCTCTTCACCAACGGTGATGTAGGTAGGATGCTCGTCAATCCAGGCTCCGCAATTGAAATAATCGACGCCGTGCCCGTGCTTGTGCAAGGCGGCATGGGTGTGGCCGCAGAAAATGCGCGCCGCGTGATGATGACGGGCATGGGCCAGGGCACCCTCGGCGACCTTTGGCGACAAGCGCAGCCAGCGCGTGTTAAGCCGGTCGAGGAAACGGGTCACAGTTTTGTTTTTCGAATCCCACTTTTGCAGTTGCAGATAGAGCAGCGTCCCGATCAGATAGCTGACGCGAACATTGCTCACGACGAAGCCGTCGAACTGGTGGCCGTGCACGGCGATGTGGCGCAGGCCCTGATATTCCCATTGATATTCGTGGTACACGCGGACACCCACCAGATGGGACATGATTTCGGCCAGGCCGTGGTCGTGATTGCCTTCGACCCAGACCACTTCGACATTGCGCTTGGGGTTAGAGAGCTTGCGAATGAAGCCGAGAAATTTCCAGTGCTCTTTTTTCAAGCGTCCGAAATTGAGGTCGGCAAAAATATCGCCTAGCAGAATGAGGCGGCGATATTGATTTTCCCGCAGGACGCGCAACGCCTCGCGGGCGCGGCTCATGTCCGCGCCGAGGTGCAGATCCGAGAGGATCAGCGTGTCATAGATCTGCGGTGCTGTGACCTGCGGCGCCACGACTCCATTGTCGCCGAGGAGTGTTACGAGGTGATGAATTGGGAACCGACTGAGAGGCCAGAGGTAATCAGTCAGTAACCTGCCTCCGACCCGCCTGCGAAATCGGCTGACGGCCGCGGATGGCTTGCCCGGCAGCGTTTTTAGTTCAGTTCGCGCTCGCAGTGCGCTCAGTGCGTTGGGGGAACGTATTCGGCGGGACGCGCGGATCCTTCACCGAAGAAAAACTGCTCCATCTGCTTCACGATGACTTCCTGATCCTGCTTGCGTGCCGGGTTCAGGCGATATTCGTTCAGCAACATTTTGCAGTGTTCCACCCACTGGTCCCACGCCTGTTGCGAGACCTGCTCGTAGATCTTTTGCCCCAAGTCGCTGTCGAACGGAGGCTCGGCGAGCCCAGGCAATTCCTGTTTCAATTTGGCGCAGAAGACTTTGTGATCGGACATAAATTTCTTCTGAAATTATCGCACAAGCATCGCGCCTTCATCGATTGCGGACGAGAAGGTTTTGCCGCGGTGATGAAATTTTGCATAAGGCCGCCCGCACGAGCTAAGCACGTACTTCACCAAAATCGCCCGGTGGAGTGAAATTTTCATTGACAAATTACATACAAATGGCAATATCTTGTGGTAGGACAGCTACTCATACTATGAGTTGAGTAGCGCGGGCATCAAGGTGCCCTGTCGAGAACCTTGGGAGAACAAAATCGTTCAAACGGAGGAAACACTTCATGGCAACCAAGAAGAAAGCCGCCAAGAAAAAGAAACACTAAGCGGACGGATGCTTGTTCAGAAATTCCCCAAAGCCTCTCAGGAGAAGCACCTCTTGAGAGGCTTTTCCTTTGTGGGTCGTTGGTCGATAGTCGTTGGTCGTCGGCAAACCTAAGGGTGACCCGCGAAGGACAAACGACTATCGACCATCGACTGATTTCGGCGTGCCGGCCGTACTTCTGGGCACATTAGGGGGTTGTCCCGCGGCGCGGCTCGTGCTAGAAACGCGTATACAGGAGTACGGAAGCGGTCTTCATGAGCCTGCGCAAGAAAGCGTCGAAAAAAGCGGCCCGCAACGCCGAAATCATCATTCCGGACAAGCTCTATTTCCGCATCGGCGAAGTCGCCGGCTTGTGCCGTCTGCCTGCCTACGTACTTCGGTTTTGGGAAACCGAGTTTCCGCAGCTCAAGCCAGTAAAAAGCAGCACCGGGCAGCGCATGTATCGCAAGCGCGATGTAGAGTCGGTAGTGCGGATCAAGAAGCTGCTTTACGACGACGGCTTCACGATCGCGGGTGCGCGGCTGCAGTTGCGCGAGGGGACCAAGTCCGATCGGAGCCAGACCGCCCTCCCGTTTCCGATGAATCCTTCCGTGAGTGTGGCGCACTTCCGGCATGAACTGCAGCAGATCCTGCACATTCTTTCCGCACGCCGCTAGCCGCCAACAAAAAACGCGGGCTATGAAGCCCGCGTGCATTCCTTCGCAAATCTTTTTGTCTTATGCCGATTGCCGCAGGGGCTCGGCTTCGACCAGCGGCGCATTGACCAGGTGTTCGCTCAGGAACCAAGCCTGCAGTTCGCTGGGGCGAAGCACATCACTCACCACCAGATCGTTGGTGCCGGGGTCGCCCAGTTTGGTGGCAAGCTCCGCGAGTTCACGGCAATGGGTGATGATGACCTCGTGCGCGTCCAGCAGGCGAGACAGTTGCACGGGAACCTCTTCGCGGCCCTTGGGCGGGCGCGGAATCCGGGTCAACTCGGCGACGTCGGCCGCCATGGCGATACTGACTCCGCCCAGAAGCTGGATTCGTTCCGCGATCGTGTCGACGATCTCGCTCTGTTCCGCGTAGTGTTTATCGAACAGAAGATGAAGTTGATAGAACGTGGCTCCGGACACCTGCCAATGGGACTTCTTGTAGAGATCCCGAAGAGTCATGGTGTCGGCCAACAGTTGATTGAGTTGCTCGGTTATCTCCAGTCGTACCGGTTCGATCAGTTGCAACGGCATCTCAGTGGTCACTGTGCCAAATGCCTGGAGTTCGCGGGCGCTCTGGTGGAAGCGGGGTTGCGCTGAAGCTTTGCTCGAATTGGTGGAGCTTGGTTTCTTAGCCATGAGGTTCTCCTGAAACTACGAAATTGGGGGCAAGCCAGAAGAGGAGGAAATTGCCAGAACAGCGGTATCTGCTTCCGGTCCTGTTTGCCGGCTCAGCCCTATTCGATGCCAACTGCCGGAAATCGATTCCCAGCCTTGCCAAACTCCCTGCTTGCTCAGTCGGCAGCGCTGCGCCGGAGGCTGTGCACCTCAGCGAGGAAGTCGACTCGAGGCAAGCCTTTGACACCCGCGTTCGCCATTTTAGTTTTGAGTTCCTCGGAAACTATGAAGGCGCGCGCCTTTTCCAGACTCTCCCATTCGAAGAAAAGTGTGAGGTGGTTGACGTTTCCAGCGCTGCGGAAAATACGGCAACTGAGCTCGCCGTTTTTGCGGCGCCAGTCGAAGGCGGAATCGAACGCCGCTTTCCAGGCCGCATAGTCGGCGATTTCGTGGTGGATGAGAACGGTAATCATGATTTCGGGGGCACTCCTTTCCAACGTGAAACGTTGCCCCAAACGCCGGAAAAATGCAAGGGCTCGGATCACAGGGGGCTGGACTTGCGGGCCGGTTGTGATCCACTGGATGGCTGGGGGAGGGGTAAATGGTCGGCCCCAGAAATCCGCTACGGCCGCGTTATAGACATTTTGGTCCGTTAGTGGAAACGCCGGCCCAGCTCTGAACGTCCCGTCGCCGTTGCATATCCGCCACCGGTGGATTATCAAATATGCTATAGATGGGAATAGTCAGGTCCACCCCCCCTCCCCCCCCTATTTCCGCTAAAATATTGAATAATAAAGACTTACTTGCAAAATATTCCAGAATAAGGACTTAGCTCGACTGTCCCCACTTCGGGGGCGGCTTGTTTCCTCGGCGTCACATTTTTTTTTATATCACGGCCCTTTAGAATCATAGGCCTGTACTTTCAACAACCAGCCCTGGTGTACACAACAGCATTTCTTAGTGATGGTGGAAGTTGGTGCGGCGCGGGCCCCGACGCCGTTGGATGCCCCGCGGGTCCTTTTATCCCTCAATGTTACGGTGGATACATCTGTTTTTTATCTCCGGAAGTAGGACCCGTCACCCTCTTCCCGACTCCACCCTACGTATATTCATCACTCACCGCAGAAGCAACAGGGACATACACGACAACAGAGAATGCGGTCGCCACGCCCGAGCCGGGCACGGCTACACCTGCGCTGACAGGGGTTGGCTTGCTTGGATTGATGGCGGTGCTGCGAAAGAGAAATTCTCGGGGCCTTCCGCAGGCCCCATGAACGCATCGCTCGCACCTACATCCCGCACACCACTCAGCACCCATCGCTTCCAGCGCCGAACGTATTGCCCAATGCGCCGCGAGATTTCCTCTTGCGGCGCATTTTGCTCATAAAGCCGGGCTAGACGTTCCCGAAATCCCTCCGCCGCCGAAGGCGCTACACCGGTCACGCCCTTCCGCATAATCCAATACCCCAGGAAAGTGAATCCGCGGGCAATGCGCCCGATGAACGTTTTGTCCGGGTGTTGCTCCACCCGCAGTTCCTCAAGCGTCTGGTTGACCATGCGAACCGCCCGCCGCAGGCTCCAGCGCGTAGGGGCCAGAATCACCCAATCGTCCATGAAACACCAAATAGCCGTCTCGTGCCGTTAACACCGAACTAGACTGAATCAGCCGCGATATTTGCCATCTGCCAGAAGAGCAGTGCATCAGTGTCGTTACTGGTAGCTTGCCGAACGGGGCGCACGAAAAACATTGCGCGGATTGACCCCTTGCCTTAGTATTCGGGGCCGGAGAGAAATCCGCGTAACCGCTTGATTTGAAGAATGGTCGGGACGGCGAGATTTGAACTCGCGACCCCTTGCACCCCAAGCAAGTGCGCTACCAGGCTGCGCTACGTCCCGATGGAATCCGCTGCCGAGGATGACAGCGTGGAGTTTGACTTTCAAATTCTACACCAGTCGGCAGCCCCGGGCGAGGAAGCCGGTTTTGGCGTCCTTGGTGCCTGAAGAACTTCGTCGGCCTGCCGCCGCAGCGACCCTCTGTCGCAAACGGAGCGTGATGGGTATCATCTCGGGGCGGCCGCTTTTCGCGTCAATTATGATTGGGTAGAAAAACTCAGGCCGTGGAATCATGCGAGGGTTCTCTTGGCGATCTTAGTATCGGGTGGTGCGGGCTACATCGGCAGTCATGCTGCGCGCGCGCTGCGGCGTTCCGGCTATGAGGTCGTGGTCTATGACAATCTCTCAACCGGTTTCCTTCGGTTGGCGCACGGCTTCGAACTTGTGGAGGGCGACATCGCCGACGAAGCCAAACTCCGGCCCGTGCTCGCGCGCGTGGATGCGGTGATGCACTTTGCCGCCCACGCTTATGTTGGAGAGTCGGTCGAGAACCCGCGCAAGTATTTCCAGAACAACGTCCTCGGCGCGCTCAGCCTGCTGAATTCCGCGCTGGACGCCGGCATTCGCCGCTTCGTGTTTTCCTCCACCTGCGCCGTGTATGGCATCCCCGAGCAAATTCCGATCTCCGAGCAGACGCCGCGCGAGCCGGTCAATCCCTATGGGGCATCGAAGCTTTTTTTCGAAAACGCGCTTGAGGCTTACAGCCGCGCTTACGGACTACGCTCGGTGCGGCTGCGCTATTTCAACGCCGCGGGAGCCGATGAAAGCGGCGAGATTGGCGAGATGCACGACCCGGAAACTCATCTGATTCCGCTGGCGCTTGCCGCCTCCAGGGCGAAAGGAGCCGAGTTGCAAGTCCCCGCGTTGCAAATCTATGGGTCCGACTACCCGACTCCGGACGGCACCTGCCTGCGCGATTACATTCATGTTAACGATCTCGCCGATGCGCACGTGCGGGCGTTGCAATACCTGGAAAGAGGCGGCGATGAAAAAGGCGGCGGCTCGCTGGCCGTCAATCTGGGGACAGGCCGCGGACATTCCGTTCTCGAAGTCATCCGGGCAGCGGAAGAGGTCACGGGACGGCCGGTTCGGCGAACGATCGGACCGCGGCGGCCGGGCGATCCGCCGGTTCTGGTGGCCGATCCGGCGAAGGCCCAAAGAGTGCTGGGATGGACGGCCCAGCGCGATCTCGCCGACATCGTCTCGAGTGCGTGGACCTGGATGCAGAAAAATTTGTAATTGCCGATTTGTAATTTGGGGATTCCGGAGTCTCTCGGCTTTTCAAATTACTAATTACAAATTGCCAATTACAAATCCTGTCCCATGGCCTTCCGCAATCGCTCCCAGGTCACGTCCAGCGCCTCGGGCAGCACTCTCGTTTCACCGATGACGCTCTCGAAATTGGCGTCCGCGACCCAGCGCGGCAGAATGTGCATGTGGATGTGTCCGGCCACGCCGGCGCCCGCGGCTTTTCCGATATTCATGCCGAGATTTATGCCGTCGGGTCGATAGAGAGAGCGCAGAACGGCCTCCATCCGCTGAGTCAGAGTCATCAGCTCGTGGGTGGCATCGGCCGGGAGCTTGTGCAACTCGTCCAAGTGCGCGTAAGGCACGACCATGACATGCCCATTCGTATATGGATATGTATTGAGAATGACGTAGCAATGCGCCCCGCGGTGGACGATGCGAGCCTGTTGGTCGCTTTCTTTGGGAGCGTTGCAGAAGATGCAGCCCGATTCCTGGTCGGCGCCAGTAACATATGCGTAACGCCACGGAGTCCAGAGATAGTCCATGGGGGGGAGAGTAGCAGAAGCGGCCAGCGCGGGGCGAATGGCCGCTTTCCGCCCGACCGCGTACAAAGCGCTTGACAGACCGATTGGTCGGTTGTAGCATCTGATCCCAAGTTTGCTCTTTGTTGAGCAAATGAGAATTTCATGCAGAGTGGCTGAGGGACGAGCCCTAGGACGCCACGGCAACCGGATCGGGATCATATATCCCGACCGTCAGGTGCCAACTCTCGCCCGGTAACGGGGACCATGAGATTCGGGGTGATTGCGATTTGTTCGCGTATCCCGAGCCTCTTTTCCAATCCGGAAAAGGGGTTTTGTGTTAACTGGGGTAATTTATACCCGGCTCGTCCCGCAGTCACGGAAAGAAGTTGCAAAATGGAGACGAGCACCTACCAGCTCCGCTGCCGCGAATGCGGCAAGACTTGGGGCAACCAACCGCGCAGTATCTGCGAAGACTGTTTCTCGCCGCTCGAAATCACCTACGACTACGATTTACTCCGCTCGCGCATCTCGCGCGAACTGTTCGCCTCGCGCGCGCCGAACATGTGGCGCTATCGCGAACTGCTGCCGCTGCCGGCGGGATTTCAGCCTTCGCTGCCGGTGGGCTACACGCCGCTGGTGAGCGCTCTACGGCTCGGCGACAAGATTGGATCGCGGCGGCTCTTCGTTAAGAATGATGCGGTGTGCCTGCCTACCTTGAGCTTTAAGGACCGAGTGGTTGCGGTCGCGCTCGCGAATGCTCGCAGCTTCGGGTTCGATACCGTCGCTTGTTCTTCCACTGGCAACCTGGCGAACTCGTTGGCGGCGCAAGCGGCTCGCGAAGGTTTGAAGGCGTGGATTTTTGTTCCTTCGGATCTGGAGCCGGCGAAGATTCTGGGCACACAAGTGTTTGGCGCGGAACTGGTGCGCATCAACGGCAGCTACGACCATGTCAATCGCCTGTGCTCGCAGATCGCCGACGAACACGGCTCTGATAAACATGGCTCCGGCGAACATGGCTGGGGATTCGTGAACGTCAATCTTCGTCCGTATTACGCCGAAGGCTCGAAGACGGTGGGCTATGAAATCGCCGAGCAACTGGGCTGGCGATTGCCCGACAACATCGTGGTGCCGATGGCGGGCGGATCGCTGATCACGAAAATCAAGAAAGCGTTTGACGAACTGATTCTCCTCGGACTGGTCGATCCCAAACCGGTAAGGTTTTTTGGCGCGCAAGCGACTGGGTGCTCGCCGATTTCCACCGCGATCAAGCAGTACAGCAGCGAGATTGAGCCGCAGCGTCCGAAGACGATTGCGCGGTCGCTGGCGATCGGCAATCCAGCCGACGGACATTACGCGCTTAAGGCCATCACCAAAAGCGGTGGATGGGCGGAAGATATTTCCGATCACGAAGTAGTCAGCTCCATCCAGTTGCTGGCGGAGAGCGAGGGCATCTTCACCGAGACCGCGGGCGGGGTAACGGTTGGAACCGCGCGCAAGCTGATCCAGCAGGACCGCATTCTGCCTGATGAAACGACCGTGCTCTGCATAACGGGCAACGGACTCAAAACCACCGACGTGCTGGCGGACAAGTATCAAGCCGAAGCGCCGATCGCTCCGAAGCTTGCCGAGTTTGAAGCTTATTTGGCGACGAAGGCGGCGAGTTTGCCGGCGGCGTTCAGGGAGACGGCGGCTTCGTCGGCGGCTGCGGTCGCTTAGTCGCGGGACACCAGTCGTTGGTCGTTTGTCGCTGGTCGCTCGCGGGGCGCAAACGCTCGCGGCGGGTTTAGCCGGGCTCGCTAACGACTAACGATCGACGATCGACGACCGACGACTGTCACATTTTCATTTGGGCTTCTTGCCCGGGAGGTCTTCTATGAGCATCACCATTCAAATTCCCACGGCTTTACGGCGGCTTACTGCTGGGACACCTCGCGTTGTCTGCTCGGCTGCTAATCTCAGTGAGCTGTTCTCGGAGCTCGACCAGCAGTTTCCCGACTTGAAGCCCCATTTGAGGGATGAAGCGGGGGAGACGCGGCGGTTCCTGAATATTTATGTGAATGAAGAAGATATTCGCTTTCTGGGAGGCGCTTCCTATTCGTTCCGGGATGGCGATGAAGTGCTGCTCGTGCCTTCGATCGCGGGCGGGTTGGAGTAGAAGTTTCGGCGGCTTTTAGGTTCACGTTTCGCGATCCGGAGGCAGGCCGTGGAGGATGTCCTCGCGAATATAAAGCGCATCCGCGTACAGGATTCTCGCTCCGCGATGATAGGGAGGAGAAAGCCGGTAGAGTCCGAATCCTTTGCTGGCTGTGAGTTGGTGGAGTTCTGGAAATCCAGCGGCGCTTTCATAATGTGAGGTAAAGGTGACCTCCATCAGGATGGACTTGGTTTTGCCGAGGCCTTCTCGCGAACTCCCCAGCACTCCCATTTCCGCACCCTGAATGTCGAGCTTCAGGATGGATACCTCTTCCTCGTCGGCGACCAATTGGTCATAGCTTATCTTTCGGACTTCCACCGTTCCTATAACATCCCAGGAGTTAGCTGCGAATTCTCTCGTGACTTCCGGTCGAGGTTTCAGCAGCGAAGAGCCGGCGGGGTGCCTGAGTTGATGGAAGTTTGCCGTCCCCTCAGTGTCCGCAAGGGCGGCATCAACAATCGATTTGTCGTGGTAGGATGCTAAGCGCCTTGCCTCGCGGCCTCAAATTCGCGTCGGTTTTGCCAGTTTCGGTCCAAGACCGGCTACGCGAGTGCTACTGGCGAATCAAGAGCAAGTTCCTCTACCAAACCCTCTATCGTGCGCTCCGCCTTGAGCACACCCTCCGCTCGGGTCTCACTGTCAAAGTGTCGAGCATGGGCGAGTGGTGGACCTATAACGACATCTTTGTGGATGGCGAATACGATCTCGCAATCCTCACAGCTTTGAACACTGTTCCTCCGGAGCGGCCTCTCGTAGTGCTTGATCTCGGCGCGAACGTCGGATATTTCGCATTTCGAATTCTCGACCTGCTGGCCGGCAAAAAGCAGAGCCTTGACATCACCATGGTCGAGGGCAGCCCGAAAACATTTGCTGAGCTCAAGAAACGCATGTCGAGCGAACGAGAACGGCGAGGCCCGGAGACTTTGATCTGCGGGTTGGTCGGCCAGCCCCAGGGCAGCGCCTTTATTCGGGAAAGCGCCATCCACGTGAAAAGCACGATCGTGAATACTGTAACCGCGCAAGGAACGGAAGTAAATTTCGTCGATCTCAACTCCGTGATGGGAGAGAGGCCCGAAATCGACCTCTTAAAGTGCGACATCGAGGGTTCGGAGTTACTGTTCATTCAGAACTACCCAGATCTTCTCCGCAAAGTGAAACATGCGGTGTTCGAGCTGCATCACGATCAATGTGACACGAAGGAGAGCGTAAAAAGACTGGAAGATTTGGGGTTTCGCGCAACACTGCTCCGGGACTGCGGTTCATTCTCCGTCAACCTGTTTTCGAGGAACCTGCGCTAGTTCATCAGCTTGTCGGCGCTGTCCACGCGTGATAGTAGACAGTCAGCCGGATCGTTCCCGCTTCGGGCGTGGTGCTGGCTGTTAGCTACGAGAATGATTTGGATCTTGCCTCACGGAATCACAAGAGGTACAATCTAACTAACTGGTTAATTATATGACGGGATCTACGGCGGTGCGTCTTCCAGGTGGTTCGAGTCGCGGTAGGGGTCGGTCGGGTGCCTCCCGTCTGGGGACTCGAGGGCAGCCGGAGGAGAGCCGGGCGGCAATCTTGAAGGCGGCGATCGCGGAATTTGCCGAACATGGGATTGCGGGGGCTCGGACGGATGCGATCGCGCGGGCGGCGCACGTCAACAAGGCGCTGCTTTATTACTACTTCGAGGACAAGGATGCGTTGTATGAAGCGGCGCTGGACCATGTGTTCAGCGGGCTGCGGGCACGGGTGATGCCGGTGCTGGACAGCAAACTGCGTCCGCGGCAGAAGATGCTGGAATATCTGGGGGCGTATTTCGATTACATCGCGGCGAATCCGCGGTTTCCGCGGGTGGTGCAGGGGGAGTGGATGCAGTCGGGTGCGAAGGGCAGCGCGCGGATGCAGCGGGTTGCTAAGGAATATTTCGGTCCGATCTTCGAGAAGTTGGTTGAGGTGTTGCGCGAGGGGATTGAGGCGGGGGAATTCCGGGCGGTGAATCCAATGGACTTTGTCCCGTCGGTGGTGGGGGTAATTATTTTCTATTTCAGCTCGGCGCCGCTGATGAAGACGCTGATGAAGGTGGATCCATTGTCGGTGGAACGGATTCGGGAGCGGCGGGCGTTTGTTCTGGATTTTATTTCGGCGGCGCTGTTTGTTTCTTAGCTTCTAGCTTCTGGATCTTTGCTTTTGGTTCTTAGATTCCTTGGCTAGGCCTCCAGCGGCTAAAGCCGCTTGTGTGGCAGGTGCTAAGGGCATGGTTGAAGCCATGCCCTTTCAAAGCTGGCTGGGAACCAATTTTGTCAGAGTTTTCTTAAGAGCTAAGGGCCAGAAGCTAGAAGCCGAAATCTAGGAGATTTGCGATGAGCGTGCGAAATAGATTTTTGATTGTCCTGGGGGTCATTCTGGCGATCGCTTCGGGGTATTACTTTTTTTCTACTCCGGGTGGGAAGGACCTGGTTTTGGTGGGGACAGTGGATGCGAACCAGATCGTGGTGAGTCCGCAGATTCAGGGGCGGATTATGAAACTGCTGGTGGAAGAAGGAACGCAGGTGAAGCAGGGGGATCTGATCGCGTTGTTGGATCCGTCGGAGTTGGAGGCGGAGGAGCGTGCGGCGGCGGCGACGATTGGCAGTTTGCGGTCGCAGGTGAGCGCGAGCGAATACACACGGCAATCGACGAAAGGGTCGACGACGGGGGATGTGGCGAATTCGCAGGCGCGGCTGGCGGCGGCGCGGGCGCAACTGGCACAGGCGGAAGCAACGTTGACGCGGGTCGAGAGCGACAGCCGGCGTACGATTGGATTGGCGCAGGCGGGCGTGGCATCGGATCAGGACCGGGTGCAGGCGGAGATGAATCTGAAGGCGCAAGAGGCGACCGTGCAGGCGCTGAAGGATCAGGTGACGGCGGGGCAGGGGGATTTGGATTCGGCGATCGCGCGCACGAAGCAGGCGACGGCGGCGCAGAGTACGGTGGAATCGACGCGGGCACAGGTGGATAACGCGGTGGCCCTGTTGAAGGAAGCGGAAGTGCATCTGGGATATACGAAGATTTATGCGCCGGTGACGGGGACGGTGCTGGTGCGGGCGGCGCGCGAAGGCGAAGTGGTAAGCGCGGGGCAGGCGATCGTGACAGTGGTGGATTTCAGCGACACGTGGGTGTTGGCGGCGATTCCGGAGACGGATTCCGATCATATTGGAATCGGAGACACGCTGCGGGTGCGGCTGCCGGGAGGCACAGTGGTTCCGGGAAAGGTTTTCTACAAGGCGGCGGAAGCGGATTTCGCTACGCAGCGGGATGTGGGGCGTCGGAAGAGGGATATACGGACGATTGCCTTGAAGGTGAGGCTGGAGAATCCGAAGGGGGCGTATGTGCCGGGGATGACGGCGGAGGTGCTAGTGTCGCCGCAGCAATTGAAGGGGAGTTAGAGAGACGCCAAGAGCCAAGATCTAAAGGGTGCAAGCCATGAGTGAAGAAGTGAACAAGACGAACGGGAACACCACGAACGGCATGAGTGTTGCGGGGTCGGAACTGAGCCTGCGGGGCGACGTAGCGGCGGATGCTCCTAATGCGATCGAGGTGGAGCATATCGTGAAACGATATGGCGAGTTCACGGCGGTGGACGATATTTCGTTTGTGGTGAAGGAGGGGGAAATTTTTGGGCTGCTGGGGCCAAATGGGGCGGGGAAATCTACTTTGATCCGGATGATGACGACGCTGATTCCGATTACGGCTGGGTCGGCGCGAGTGGCCGGGCATGATGTGGCGCGCGATCCGGATGCGGTGCGGCGGACGATTGGAGTGATTCCGCAGGCGCTGACCAGCGATCTGGATTTGACGGTGGAAGAGAACCTGAATATTTATGCGAAGCTGTATGACGTTCCGAAGAAGCAGCGCAAAGAAGCGGTTGCGGAACTGCTGGAGACAGTGGACCTGACGAAGTGGCGTGACGCGCAGACGAAAACGCTATCAGGCGGCATGCGGCGGCGGCTGGAGATTGCGCGGGGGCTGGTGCATAGTCCGAAGATTTTTTTTCTGGACGAGCCGACGACGGGCCTCGATCCGGTGTCGCGCGTGTCGGTGTGGGAGATGCTGACGAACATCAAGGCTAAGCGCAAGCTAACGATCCTGATTACTACGCACTACATGGACGAAGCCGACCGGCTGTGCAACCGGATTGCGATTGTGGATCACGGAAAGCTAGTGGCGCTGGAAACTCCGGAGGCGCTGAAGGCGAGCGTGCCGGGAACGAACGTGATTGAGGCGCAATTCGAGCATCCGCCGGACGATTGGGAAGAGCGGCTACGGGCATTACCGGGGGTGACGTCGGTGCAGAACGAGAGCGGGGGGATGTTCCGGGTGCTGACTTCAAATGGGTCGGGGACGACTACGGATCTGGTCGAGATGGCGGTGGTGGCGGGGACGGTACTGAAGACGCTTTCGGTGCAGAATACGACATTGGACGATGTGTTTGTCTTTTACACGGGACGGCAGTTGCGCGATGAACTGGTGAAAGCGCATGCGTTCGTGATGCCGCCGAGCCCGGGGTTGCGGCCATGAACCGGATGATGGCGATTATCGAGCGCGAGATGCGCAAGTTCTTCCGGTCGCCGACGTTGATGTTTGCGTCGATGGTTTTTCCGCTGGTGCAGTTGATTGTGCTGGGGAACGCGTTTGGCGGGAAGATCCGCGACGCGAAGATGGGGATCGTGGATGAGGATCATGGGACACAGGCGATCCGGATCAAGGAAGCGTTTGATGCGGTGCGGGCGAATATGCGGACGTTTATTGCGGTCCCGTATGACAACGAAGTGCAGGCACGGGAGGACGTACGCAACGGGAAAATTCAGGGAGCAGTGATTATCCCGCCGCAGTATTCGAAGATGGTGTACGAGAAGAATCATCCGCGGATCGCGCTGATCGTGGACAACAGCGACAACTTCATGAGTTCGACGCTTGAAGACGAGATGAATCAAGTGACGGACGCATTGAACCAGCCGGACGTGTCGCCGCGGCTGTTGCAGCAGACGGCGCTGGAGGTGGTGGAGCTGTATCCGTATATCGAATACATGAAGTATCTGCTGCCGGGATCGATCACGCTGGCGATGTTCGTGTCGGTGATGATCGGCGGGGGGATGCTGTATATCGACGACAAGGCGCGCGGGGTGCATGAGGGATATTTGGTGACTCCGATCACGAAGACGGAGTTGGTGTTTGGGCTGAACGGGGCGGGGGCGCTCAAGGCGGTGATGAGCGGGGTGGTGATTACGGTGGTCGGGGCGCTGCTGGCGGGAGTGGGGACGATATTCAATCCGGGGACGATGCTGGGGCTGTTGGTGATGATCGCGCTGACCTCGGTGGCGTTCAACACGATGATGTTCTTGTTGATGGTGCGGATTGAGGATCCGCTGGTGCCGCGGGCGATGTTTGGAATTCTGAATACACTGCTGTTTTTCCCCAGCGGATCGATCTATCCGATAGAAGCATTTCCGAAGTGGCTGCGGGCGATTGCGAAGGTGGATCCGTTTACATATGCGGTGCATGGATTCAAGTCGCTGCTGCTGAAGGAAACGGGGCTGGCGGCGATTGTTCCGGACATGATTTATCTGACGATTTTTGCGGTGGTGACGCTGGCGTTGGCGGTGCCGTTGTTTAAGCGGACGCTTTAGAGCTTTTCACCGCCGAGACGTCGAGGGCGCGCAGAAAGGCTCAACCCGAACTCTTCCGCAGCCTGCTAGGTGGTTACCGCAGCTTTGGCATGACTGCCGGACGCAGTGGGCGCGGTCAGGAACTTGAGCCGGGCGCGCAGGCGAAGCATGGCGAGAGAATGGATCTGGGACACGCGCGATTCGCCAATGCCGAGCGCGGCTCCGACTTTTTTCATGGTGAGTTCTTCGTAGTAGTAAAGCGCGAGAACGCGCTGTTCTTTTGCCGGCAATTCGGAGATGGCCTGCTCGAGCAGGTGTTTCGTCTCCGAGCGGAGGCACTGGAAGAAAGGTGTTTCCTCGGGCTTGGATGGGATGCGGTAGGTGAGATCTTCTTCTTTGCCATCGCCCGGAAACTCGATCTGCAGGCTGCCGAGTTCGAGGCCGTCGAGTTCGGCGAGCAGGGATTGCAGTTGGCGAAGGTCGATACCCATCCTGTGGGCGATTTCATTTTCATCAGGCGCGCGTCCGAGCTTGCCGGAAAGCTCGGAGCAGGTGGATTCGACGAGGCGGCCTTTGCGACGCAAGTAGCGCGGGCTCCAGTCGAGTTCGCGGAGACTGTCGAGGATAGCGCCCCGGATGCGGAACTTGGCGTAAGAACTGAACTGCACGTGCTTGGACAGATCGAACTTGTTGAGGGCGTCGATGAGTCCGAGGACGCCGGCATTGACCAGGTCTTCGAAGGGCACGTGGCGAGGCAGCCGATCGTGAATGCGGCGGGCGATGTAGCGGACATGGGGAAGCTGTTCCATGAGCACGCGCTCGCGTTCGGCGTCGGCGTGGACATTTTGATAGGGGTCGGCGAGATGTTTGGTCATGAGGTAGACCTTCTGTCTTTCGTTAAACCGTCGTTGATCATTCGTCGTTGGTCGTTCGGCGTTTGGCTTCGGCTTTGGCATTTGCGGCTCTTGGCTTTTGGTTCTTGTTGTTTGCTCCCGCCTCTTCTTTCTTCTTTTCTGGTCATCGCATTGCTTTCATCGCACCGTAACTAGCGACTGCACTGGAACCATGGGAGGAATTTCCAGGGGAGAAAGCACTACAACTTTGGGGAGAAAGGGTTCGAGTAAGCGCCGCAGATGACAATCATCCAGGCAGCCAGGGTGCGTTCAATAGGCGCGCTTCTGGACGCGGGACTTGCCTGCAAATCCGACATATTGCCGATGTTTGCAAGCCGGGTGCCGGGGCTCACATCCAGACAACCCAAAGGGCGATAGAGGGAAGCGGGTTGGAATCAGAGGATTGGAGGAATGCGGCTGGCTCGCGCCTAGTCGGGGAGAAACGGCGGCGCGACGCCAGAGTTTTTTCTGAGAACGCTCACATGAAAAAACTCAGAGAAGGGCCGCGGATTCTCGCCGCAGCCTTGCCGAGCTTCGCTCGGGATGACAATTCATGAAAGGTATCGCTCGTGTACTGTCCGGGCCCGACTTTTACCACGGGCTGCTATCGGTCGACTTATCGCGAGCTGCGACAGCTCGAGTCGGTGAGCAACAGGTGCTCGGGGCGAATCACCGCTTGGTCTTCGGAGAGGATCAGGGCCCGTTCGATCACATTCTGCAGTTCGCGAATGTTCCCGGCCCAAGGCTGCGTTTTCAGCAGATGCAACGCCTCGGTGGACAATTGCGGTGCGGGCAGGCGCGAGGCAAATTTTTCCAGAAAGTGTGCGGCCAGTTGCGCAATATCTTCGGGCCGGTCGCGCAAAGGCGGAATTTCCATGGGGAATGCGCAGAGGCGGTAGTACAAATCTTCGCGGAACTTTCCCTCGCGGACCAGGGTGAGCAGGTGCGCGTTGGTGGCGGAGATGACGCGGGCATCCACGCGCACGACTTCGGCGCTGCCCAGGCGCTGCAGTTCTTTCTGCTCCAGAAAACGGAGCAGCTTGGGCTGGAGGCTCAATGGCATCTCGCCGACTTCGTCGAGGAAGAGCGTGCCTCCCTGAGCTGCCTGGATTCTTCCCGCATAGGATTGCATGGCTCCGGTGAAAGCGCCGCGGGCGTATCCGAAGAGTTCGGCTTCGAGCAGGGTTTCGGGAATGGCGGCACAATTGACGACCGCAAACGCGCGCGCGGCGCGCGGGCTGAGATGATGAATAGCGCGGGCGACGATTTCCTTGCCGCAGCCGGTCGGCCCGGTGATCAGGACGGTAGTGTTGCGCGGCGCCAGCAGGCGCGCCAGACGATACACGGGCTGCATGATGCGTGAGTTGCCGATCATTCCCTGCAGGGGGGATTCGAGAATGGAGTGGACGGCACGGGCGGCTGGCAGAGGCCTGGCTTCGGGATCGTTCATTGTCGAGCTGCGCTCGGCTGGGGCGGGTCCTGAGCGAAGTCGAAGGAGGGCGTCCGCCCGTATGTGGCTTGTGGAGGGATTTACGGCCGGCCACATTTCCGGAAGCAGGTCCGCTTTCTCTTCTTTCTCTTCGGGCACCGTGGGTTCGGCATCGCTGTCCGGATCGAGCAGTACGACTTCGATTCCGGGAAAGCGCTGCCGGACGGTCTGGCTCAGTTCCTCGGCGTCAAGGTCGGGCAGACGGCGATCGAGAAAGAGCACCTGCCAGAAGCCGCTCTCCAAATGGACCAGGGCTTCGGCCCCTCCGGTGGCCTGTTCGAAGCGGCGGGCGGGAGAACGTAGACTTTCGAGGACGCGCTGGCGCACCAAGTTGCTGGGACTGGCCACCAGGATGTGGTTAGCATAGTTGTGCGGGATCGGGAAACTCGTCATGCGTTGATTTGAAACGGATGGGATTAGAACGAGATTAGATGGAGATTAGAAGACTCTTTCGGAAGGAAACCATCGTGCAGCGCGCTGGGCAAATTTTGCTTTACAGGCGGAGGTTTTCGTAGTTGTGGGGCATTTTCTGCAGGGGGCCATTCTAACTAAGTTCCGTGTGCTCCTCAGTGGTTGTGAGTTCCTGGACTTCTTCACCACCGGGAGCACAGGAGGGACACGGGGAAGCTCATTTTTCCACGAACACCAGCTCGCCGTCTTCTACTTTGAGGTCTTTGACGTTATTGGGCAGCGTGAGCTGATCACGCTGCTCGGCAAGTTTCTTTTGCAGCACTTCGTTGACCAGCGATACGGGTACGGAGAGATCGCCGACCTTGACCTCGGTGGCATCGAAAGTGGCGTAACCATCTTTGGATCCGAGATGTCCGGCGAGGGTGAGGTAGACGTCTTTGCCGGCGATCTGGGTGAGAAATTGACCACGAACGATGTCTCCATCCATGGAGACCTGATAATCCTTGATATTGGGAACCGCGCCGGGGAACTCCATTGAAGGGCTTGCGGAGGGAGAGCTGATGGCGGGAGAGTTGGTGGAAGCATTCGCTGGCGTAGCGGACGGCAGCAGGCCGGCAGCTTGCGCGAGCGCAGCCGATAATTCGCCCGAATTCATGCGGACTTCGCTCTCACCTTCTCCGGGCATCTTGGGCTGCGCGAGTTGGTTCACTTTCTCCTGGAAGGACTGCGCATTGGCGGCAGCGGCAGCAGGCGCGAGCGCGGTCGCAACCGGCGCGGGCCGTCTTAACACGAGGACGAGCGTAAGAATCGAGATTGCCAGGGTTGCGAAACTGATGATGCGCTGCAGCTTCACGAGGACACCTCCGCCGATGCTGGCTTCTATCTATCGCTACCTTCCATGGTACGCGCAGGGGGAAACTGGGTTGAGATGACGTAGGTACTATGGCTGTGGGAGGGATTGGGATGTGGGTTGCGGGGCCCAGGGACTGGTCTGATGATCGGGGCGGAGCTGCGCTCGGTTTGGACGGGGGAGATGCCCGTCCCCGCACGAGCCCGTCTTCATTCCACGATAGCTAACACGTCGCCGGGGTTTACTGCCGCGCCTGGGGTCGCCAATATTTTTTTCACGACTCCTTTTTTGGGCGACTTGATTTCGTTCTGCATTTTCATCGCTTCGACTACGACGATGCCCTGGCCGGCTTCGACCTCGGAATTCTCCGCGACGAGCAGGCGCACGACGCGGCCGGGCATGGGAGCCAGGATTTTTCTGGGGCCCTTTTCGTCTCCGGCGGCGTGTTGGCGCGAGCGCAGGGAGCGCGGATCGCGCAACTCAACCGCGAAACGGGTACTGCCTACCCACAGGTGAAGATCCGTGGCAGTCTGCTCGCGCTTAATTTCGTAGGCATGCCCATCGACCAACAAGGACAAAACGTCGCGGCGCGTGATGACCGCGTCGATATGGACCGGTTGCCCGTTCAAGCGGCACTCCCATCCGCCTACAGCTTTTTCAAGCTCGAGGCGGTGTGGTTTGCCTCCGACGATGACCTCATAAACCATAAGATCAGCGCAGCGCTTCCGAGCGTCCTTTCTGTTTCCAGTTGGATGGAACCGAAGCCGGCCCAACGGTATTGCCATTCTTGCTGACGGGAGAAGCTGGGTCGAGCACGGCAAACATTCCGGCGGCAATCGCGGCGATCGTCTCCATCGCTTCGAATTGGGGCTCCGGTGCGTGCGACGTGGCGGCCTGGTTGTTTTTCGCGAGCAGCCGATCGAGGTATCCGGTATCGAGCTTTCCGACTTGGAAATCGGCATCGCGCAGGATGCGCTGGAACAAGGAAATATTGGTCTTGATGCCGGCAACGAAATATTCGTAGAGCGCTCGCTGCAGCCGCATGATGGCCTGCTGCCGGTCGGTTCCGTAGCCGATCAGTTTGGCGAGCAGGGGATCGTAATCCATCGGAACATTCCAGCCTTCGTACATGCCGCTATCGCGACGGATTCCCGGTCCCGAGGGCGAGAGCAGCACCGTGATCTTGCCGGGGCTGGGAAAATAATTGTTGTCGGGATCTTCGGCGTAGATGCGGCACTCGATGGCGTGCCCGCGAATCCCCACGCCGGACTGCGTGAAGGGCAGTTTCTCGCCGCTCGCGATCCGGATCTGCAGGTGCACGAGATCAAGTCCGGTGGTCAACTCCGTGACCGGATGTTCCACTTGCAGGCGCGTGTTCATTTCGAGGAAGTAAAAGTTTTTCTCCCGATCGACCAGGAATTCGACGGTGCCAGCATTGGTGTAGTTGGCCGCCTGCGCGACTTTGACGGCAACTTCGCCCATGCGCCGGCGCATGTCGGGATCGACAATCGGTGAAGGCGCTTCCTCGAGAACTTTCTGGTGGCGGCGCTGGATGGAACACTCGCGCTCGCCGAGCCAGACCGTATTGCCGTGCTCGTCGGCCAGCACCTGCATCTCGATATGGCGGGGATTGACGATCGCCTTCTCGATATAGACTTCGCTGTCGCCGAAAGAACGCTGCGCCTCGCTCTGGGCGGATTCGAGCGCGGAACGAAGTTCCTGGCGGGTGTGCACCAGGCGCATGCCTTTGCCACCGCCGCCGGCCGCGGCTTTCAGCATCACCGGGTAGCCGACGCGCTCGGCGACTTGTTCGCCTTCCTCGGCAGAGGCGAGGCCGCGCGAGGTTCCGGGAACAAAGGGGACGCCAGCTTTTTCCATCTCCTGCCGGGCACTGGTCTTCGAGCCCATTAATTTCATGGAGTGTGGAGTTGGCCCGATAAATTTCACGCCCGCATCGGCGCACGCCTGGGCGAACTTCGCGTTCTCCGAGAGGAAACCGTAGCCGGGATGGATGGCCTCGGCGCCAGAGCGTTTGGCTACGTCGAGGATCTTGTCCATCCGAAGATAAGACTCGGCTGCCGGTGCCGGGCCGATGGGATAGGCCTCGTCGGACTTACTGACATGAAGGGCGGCGCGGTCGACGTCGGAATAGACGGCGACGGTGGCGATACCCATCTCGCGGCAGGCGCGTATGATGCGCACCGCGATCTCTCCCCGATTGGCGATCAGAATCTTCTTGAACATTTCAGCGGATAGCTGCGCCCTGATTTTACCTGCGGGAGCGGCCGGTGTGCATGCCGCAAATCACTGCCGGATGTGATTTTGGAGATTCCCAGCCCTGAAGGGGCTTCGGATCTTGCAGAAAATCCTGCCCCGTAGGAATGGTGATGGCTTAGAGAAGGGAGCCGAGCTGCGCTCGGCTGGGACGGGCGCGGACGCCCGTCCCTCCACGAGCATTTACTTGTTCTGATCCATGACAATGCCGCCTGCTGGCTGTTTTTCTGCCTTGGCCTTCTTGGTGGCCATGGTTTTGTCGACCCAATCGTCGGCCGTCTTCAGATCGGCGGCGCGAGCTGCCGGGTCATCGCACTGGATATCGGCGCGTTCCCGGTACATCAGGTTCAGATAGGCCATGGCGTCGTCGTAGTCAGGACGAAGCTGGAGCGCCTTGTTCAGGTTATCGATACCTTCCTGAACGTTGGCGGTATTCTGCTCTTTCAGCTCGGCGCAGACTTTCTTGTTCTTGGCCGGCAGGGACTCATCGGGCTTCATGCCGAGCTTGGCGCGCTCTTCCTGACGCGGCACGTACGTCTGCGTCCAGTCGATGACGGCGACCGAGTAATAAGGCTCGGGATCATTGGGATCGACCTCGGAGGCTTTCTTGTAGTAGTCCTTGGCCAGGGGGAATTTCTTCATCTGCAGGTAGAGATAGGCGATGCCCTTGATGCTGTTGATGTTCTTGGGATCGACCTGCAGTACTTGCTTGTACTGGTCAATCGCCTGCTCGGCATAGCGGTTGTTGTCGGGGGTATCGGCGCCCGGAATGTACTGCTGGGCATAGGCTGTGGCCAGATACAAGCGGGCATTGATAAGTGTGGGGTCGAGGGCGACGGCTTGCTGAAACTGATTGATTGCTTCCTCGAACTTCGAGTTCTTGTAAGCCTGTACACCCTTGTTGAGGTGGTCACGCGCCTGAAGCTTGGCGCAGCCGGTGCTGGAGAGCAGCACCAGAGCGGCGGCGAATACCACCAGGAGCCTTTGAGTCGTTTTCATTGCTTTATGAATCTCCTTACCACGGAGTGTGGAAATCTGAAGGTGGAGCGCCGCGCGTCCCCGCCCGGCTGGACCCTTCGACGGGGCTCAGGGCAGGCTCGCGAGACGCCCGTCCCTCCATCGTAAAACGGTTCTAGCCGCCTGCTTCGATTTTGGCTGTGATCAAGCCGACTTTGTCGACGCCGGCGGAATGCGCGATATCAATGACGCTGGCGACGTCGGCAAAGGGCACATTGTCATCGCCCTTCACGAACATGACCTTCTCGGCGCGGGTTTTGAAAATATCTTCCAATCGGCCCTGCAGAGATTCCCAAGTGGCCTCGTCCTGATTGATCTTGAGTCCCGGGGGGTTGCCGGCACCGCGGTCAATCAACTGCACCACGATGGTGCGATCGGGCGTGGCCGGCGGCTGTTTCTGATTGGGTGGCGGAGGCTGGGGCACCAAGGCTTCCAAACCCTTGGGCGTCAGCGGCGTGATCACCATGAAAATGATCAGCAGCACCAGCAACACGTCAATCAGCGGCGTGACGTTCATGTTCGCGTTCTGGCCCCCTTTGGGGCCGACTGCCATACTCATAATCGATCTCCTGCATTGCTCTTGCGGTGGTGCTATTGCGTGTTATTGCCCGCCCGTAGGCGTCGGTGTAGTCGCGCCCGTCGGCGGGGCCATGGCTCCGGACTTCTTTTGATCCGTCAAAAGGCCGAGTTGGTCGACGCCGGCCGCGCGCACATTATCCACGACTTCGACTACCCAGCCGAATTTCGCTCGGGCGTCGGCCTTGAGAAAGACCCGCTTGTCGGTTCGGTTCGCCAAGCGATCCTTGATCTTCTGCGTCAACTCATCCACCTTGACGGGATCCGTACCGAAGAAGACGTGGTCATCGCGAGTGACAGCAACCAGCAGCGCGTCCTCCTTGTCGGCATCGTGCATATCCGTAGGATTATTGACTTTGGCCATGTCCACGGGAATGCCATGTTGCAACATGGGCGTGACTACCATGAAGATGATCAGCAGTACCAGCATCACGTCCACCATTGGTGTGACGTTGATGTCGGAGGTGACGTTGGCCCCTTCGTTTCGCTTTGCTAATGCCATAGAATTCCATCTCCTGCGTGTGCCTGCCCTGCCGCCGCAACCCTGCGACTGCTGGCGCTCCCACCCCGTTGCTCGGTGGAGCGCCGGGCGTCCCCGCCCGGCTGGACGGGCGAGACGCCCGTCCCTCCACTTCAGCAACTCATGAGTGCAACCGCGGCCTTAGGACCGGCGCATGCTCCGGCGCTTCAGGAAGTAATCAATCAGTTCGCTCGAGGAGTTGTCCATCTCCACGTCGAACGCTTCCACGCGGCCGGTCAGATAGTTGAACATCATCACGGCTGGAATCGCCACGAACAAGCCGACGGCGGTGGTTACGAGCGCTTCGGAAATGCCGCCCGCGACGGCTGCCAAGCCAGTCGCCTTTTCCTTGGCGATACCGTTGAAGGCGTTCAGAATGCCGACTACCGTTCCGAACAATCCCACGAAGGGAGCCGTCGAACCGATTGTCGCTAGACCGCCCAAGCCACGCTTGAGTTCGGCGTGGACGATGGCTTCGGTGCGCTCCAGTGCGCGCTTGGAAGCTTCGATGGTCTCGCCAGGAATTTCACCCGGGCTATCCTGGTGGGCCTTGAATTCCATCAGGCCCGCGGTGACCACCTTGGCCAAGTGACTCTTCTTGTTGCGCTCGGCCACTTTGATCGCTTCATCAATCTTGCCTTCGCGCAGCGCTCCGGCGACCGCGGGAGCGAACGAGCGAGACTGATTGCGGGCGGCGTTGAAAGCCATCCAACGGTCAATCATCACGCCGATTGACCACCCCGACATGATGAACAGAACGATAACCACGACTTTCGCCAGAATACCCATCTGCTTCCAGAGCGAAATCGGGTCCCAACCGACCGAGGCCTCTTGCAAGAGCCAGGCGGCTAAAAGATGGAAATTACACACTGCGACTGCTGCCAGGTTCACTACCATGAGTTGCTTCTCCTCCTCAGAACTGTTTCGAACTCGCTTCTAACCGCTGCTTAAAATTGTTCCGCCGCCGGCTCGCGCCCGGAACAGCGATACCGCGATGCCATGCCGGATCCCTCGCGCGTGCCAAGCGTCGCGGCGGCTGTGGAAAAGAGCCTATTTTCGATACCCAGCCCTTAAAGGGGCGTCTGGTTTCGAGCTTACAGCATCGCTAAAGCGTTGCGCACGAAACCCGAGTTTTTCCGCAGCCTGTTGATCTGAACCGTTTGATGCAAGAACACTAAAGTGGGCAGAATTGCCCTCGTGTGTCAAAACCACCCTGGTCTCCCGTCTCGGGAACAGGTGGGACGGGGAGAGAGCTTTAAACCGCCACAAACTTAACTCTAAACCGGCACAAACTAAACCGGGACAAGCCGGCCGGGAGAGTCTAGCCTCCAGACAAGCTAAAGTTGACAACCACCTGGGTCTCCACGGCCACCGGCTCGCCATTGAGCAGGTATGGCTTATAACGCCATTGTCTCACGGCCTCTATCGCCGCCGGCGCCAGCATGGGGTGCCCGCTAATCAACTGCAGATTCTGAATCGTGCCCTCTTTGCTGATTTCCGCCTGCAGCACGACCTGCCCCTGAATGCGGGCCTGTTTTGCCAGTTGCGGATAAGTGGGCGTAACCTTCTTGATCAAAAGACCGGTCGAGACGCCCGACGAAACGCGGACGCGCATCGGAGTCGCGACCTTCGGGACCGCGACTTGGGTCGAGCTGAGAATGCCACCAATCACGCCGCCCGCCGAGCCTCCGGGAATGCCGCCCGGGACACCACCGGGGACACCGCCACCACCCAGGTCCGGGGGCGCTTCCTCTTCTTTGATCATCTGAATTTTGTTTGGAATCTTGGTGGGGGTGCGCAATTGGCCGTTGATCACTTCGCTCTGCATCTTCACCACCTTAACGGCAGCGGCTGCCGGTGGGGGTGGCGGCGGCGGCGGCGGTGGTGGGGCTACCAGGAAGGTCATCAACTGCGTCTTGGGCAGCGCGTCGGTATAAATCAATGGGATCAGAATCAGGACACAGATGAGCCCGACTTGCAGCGCGAAGGAAAGAATCGTGGTGCTCAATCGCTTGGTCTTGAACCTGTTGCCTGACTCAATGAGGCTGTCTTCAAACATAGGCTTCTCCTACACGAGACCCGTACCAAAGTTTAGACACCGGCCGCATCCTCTTTGCTCCCGCTCTTTCGAGCTTTTTTACTCTCCGAACTCCTGCCTCTGCGGGCAGACCAATGATTTTACGCCATATCGGCCCGGATTCAGACCTTAACTTTTTCCTTCGGTTGCGCTGGGCCGCTGCCGGGCCGCAGTGGCATGGCAATCGGCTTCTTACCCCGCTCGCCACGCCAATCCTGATAGGCGACCAGAATCGGGGCGGCAATCGCGATCGAGGAATAGGTTCCGATCAGGATGCCGATGACCAGTGCGAGGCTGAAATTATGCAACACCTCGCCGCCGAAAATGAACAGCGCAAGCACGGTAAGGAAAGTCAGGCCCGCTGTCAAGATCGTTCGGCTTAAAGTCTGATTAATGCTCTTGTTGACGATGTCGGAGAGCTTATCCCGCCGGAGCAGCTTGACGTTCTCGCGAATGCGGTCAAAGACGACGATGGTGTCGTTATTGGAGTATCCGATCAGCGTCAGGATAGCGGCAATCACGGTCAGGGATATTTCCCTGTTTAGCAGCGAGAAGGCGCCTACCGTAATCAGCGTGTCGTGGAAGACCGTCAATACGGCGGCGACACCGTAGATCCATTCGAAGCGGAAGCCCAGGTAGATCAGCATTCCGCCCAGCGAATAAAGGGTGGCCAGGATGGCTTGCTTGCGGAGTTGCTGTCCCACTTGCGGGCCGACAATGTCGACGTTGCGGATACCGAAGTCCGAGACGAAGAAGTTGTCCTGGAGTGAAGCGATGACGGCGGGATCGGCCACACTCTTCAGTTCATCAATGGAACCGAGCACGCCGCTTTTCGTCTTGTCGCGATAATCAACCACGGCCTGAGCGATGGCGGTGTAGCGCGGGTTGGCGTCGGTGCCTGTTCCGAGGTGGAGCGGGTCCTTCTCCAAAAGATAATTCGTGACGGTTAAAGAGCTGGAGTTGTTGAGATCCTGTTTACCCGCGACCGCGTTGCTTTCGAGCGCCTGAATGATCTGGATCTTACCTTTGTCGAGAGCCTGCTCGCTGGTCTCCTGAATATCGAGTTGGATCAGCACCTCGTTATTGGCGGGTTGCCCGTATCCTTGGACGCGGGTGTTCTTCAATCCGACGCGCTCGGTCTCAGAGTGGATGGCGGCCAGGTCGGGCGTGTGCGCGTACTTCACGTAGACCAGCGTGCCGCCGCGGAAGTCAACACCCAGCGGGATGCCGTGCCAGAACGCCATGGAAAGCACTCCGGCCACGCTGAAGATCAGCGAGAAGGTCAGGAAGTACCACTTTTTCCCGAGGAAATCGATGTTGGTATTGCGAAAAAATTCCAAGTCAAACTCCAAAATTCGGCTTCGGGCTTCGAGCTACGAGCTTGTGGCAAACCAGCTTGCTCGGAGCCCGTAGCTCGTAGCTAAATACTCAACGGCTCGCCGCGCTGCTTCGTACTCAGCACCCAATCAAAAATCGCGCGCGATACAAACACTGCCGTAAACAGGTTTGCGAGCAAACCGAATACCAACGTCGTGGCAAAACCCTTTACCGGCCCGGTTCCAAAGATGAAAAGAATCGCGGCGGAGACGATGGTGGTGACGTGAGTATCGACGATGGTGATCCAGGCGTGGCCAAATCCCTGCTCCACGGCCGAAGGCGGCGTCTTGCCGTTCCTGAGCTCTTCCCGGATGCGCTCAAAAATCAGCACGTTCGAATCCACGCCCATGCCAACCGTCAGGATGATGCCGGCAATGCCCGGCAGCGTCAGCACCGCTCCGAAGTAGCCCATGAACCCGAGCAGGATGACAAGGTTCAGGATGAGGGCAATATCGGCATTCACGCCCGCCCAGCGGTAGTAAATCAGCATGAAGATGAGGACGGCGAGCATGCCGATGATGGCCGCCTGAATGCCGGAACGAATCGAATCGGCGCCGAGCGACGGCCCGACCGTGCGCTCTTCCAGGTACTTGATGCCGGCCGGCAGCGCGCCGGAACGAAGCGTCATCGCAAGGTCCTGCGTCTCCTGCTGGGTGAACCGTCCGTTAATGATGCCGGTGTCATGAATGGCTTCTTTGATCACGGCCACTTCCTGCACCTTGTTGTCGAGAACGACCGCCAGGTAGTCGCCGACATGGGCGGAAGTGAAGGCGTAGAACTTTCGCCCACCCTCAGAGGTAAGGATAAAGCGGACCGCCGGCTGGCCATTTTCGTCGGTGCTCGGTTCCGCGGTACGAAGATCGCGACCGGTCACGGCCGAGGCCCGGGAGATTATGTACCACTGTTCGCCGCCTTCGCTGTTGCGTGAGCCGATGCTTTTGCCTTGCATCAGCACAGTGTCCGGAGGCAGCACTCCGCCGTGCTCCTGTAAGGCCGACTGCTCGCTCGAATAAGGCCCACCGAGGGATTGCTTGATTTCGAGCATCGCCGTGGACTGCATGATTTCCTTCACGCGCGCCGGATCGTCCACGCCCGGAAGTTGGACAAGAATCTGATACTGGCCGAGGCCGTGCTCCTGGATCACAGGCTCGCTCACGCCGAGTTGGTCAATGCGGTTGCGGATGGTCTCGATAGCCTGGGAGACCGCGCGGTTCTTCAAATCGGCCAGGTTTTGGCCCTTCATCGAAACGGTCCAGGAATTTTCCGCACCCGAGGTAGCTTCGTAGTCCGGCAGCCGGTCGGAAATAATGCTCTTGAAATCGCTGGTCTGATCCGGAGGAACGCCCTTGACCACGATCATTTCCGGATGGTTCACCGGATCGGGCTTGGTGATATCGGCATAATTGATCTTGTGCGTGCGGAAGTCTTCCTTAAGGCGCGCCACCGCGTTGTCGGAGTCGACGTTGACCGCGTCGTTGACCTGCACCTGCAGAATCAGGTGTGTCCCACCACGGAGGTCGAGTCCCAAATGAATGCGGTCGGCGACCGACGCCAGCATCCCCCTGCCCGACCAGTCCTTCGGAACGCCGAAGATGCCGAACAGGAAAACCACCAGGATCCCTACGATAACCACCAACTTCCAACTGAGGTTCTTATTCATGACTTGAACGCGTAGGGACGGCTGCCCTCATCGGGCCCCCAGACCGCGCGCTTTTCGCGGGCTGGGGTGATCAGCCGTCCGGCCGAGCGAAGTTCCGCAGCTAAGATTTTGTTCCTTCTTCCGCCGGCGTTACCGATAGCACCGATGCGCGGCTGATTTCGAGCTTCAGATTGTCGGGCGGCACGCGCAAGATCAGCGCATCGTCCTTGATGCTGACGATCGTCCCGCGCAGGCCGCCGCTGGTTACGATCTTGTCCCCGTTTTTCAACTCGCTCAGCATGGCCTGCCACTTCTTCTGCTTGCGCTGCTGCGGCAAAATCAGCAGAAAGTAGAAAATGGCAAAGATGAACAGCAGGGGAGCCAGCCCGAGCAGACTCGTGCCACCGGGTAGCTGCAACCAAAACGCCAATGCGCCAGGCATACCAGACAAAATGATTTCCACAACCAAGTTCATCCTCTGTAACGAAATACCGGACTAAAAACCGCAGCCGGAAGCGCACTCTTCGGATCGGCCGAGCGGAACTCGGCTGTTTCCTTCTTTATGCCGCTTCACGTTCTCTGCGTAGCCGCGGGAATTCTTTTCTGCTATGGCCGGAGATCCTGCAGCTTGAGGCTCGAACCGCCCATGCCGCGCCCCGGTTCCGATCGGAACGGCACAGAAAGAAACTGACCTTGTTCCCAAGTTTAATAGAATGCCGGACGGCTCGCCGGGTGTCAAGGACGCCACGCCGAATTTACATCCGGGAAACGCCGGTGATGGGCGCGTGGCCGGCTCGAATCCAGGCGCGGACGGTCCGCATGGTGGCCAGGTAAAAATGCAGGTTGTGGACGGTATTCAAAACCTGGGCCAGCAGTTCGTTCGAGGCGTAAAGATGACGCAAGTAGGCCCGTGAATACCGCTGGCAGACGCGGCAGTCGCACGCTCGATCGAGCGCGCTTTCGTCCTGCGCATATCTGGCCTGCTTGATCGACAGTCTGCCTTCGGAGGTGAACAGCAATCCATGGCGCGCGGCGCGGGTGGGAAGCACACAATCCATCATGTCGACGCCCGACTGGGCGTAGTGGGCGATCTCTTCGGGAGTGCCGACTCCCATCAGATAGCGCGGCTGGCTGGAGGGAAGATGCTCAAGCGTTGATTCGACGATGTCGCGCGTAAGCTCGCGGGGTTCGCCGACGCTCAGCCCTCCGATGGCGTATCCGGGGAAGCCGATGTCGATGGTTCGCTCGGCGGATTCGCGGCGCAGCTCATGGTCCATGCCGCCTTGGACGATGCCAAATAATGCCTGCGTCGCCCCCGCCTGCGTAGGGACAGCCGCCCTCGGCTGTCCAGCAGAGCGAAGCGGAGCAGCATTGCTCCCCCACGGCACTTCGTACTTGTATGCTTCGAAATAATTCTTGCAGCGCGCGGCCCAGCGGAGGGTTAGTTCCATCGAGGCGCACGCGCGCTGAGCGTTGGCCGGATACTCGGTGCACTCATCGAAGGCCATGATGATGTCGGCTCCCAGCCCGATCTGCGCCTCCATGGCCTTTTCGGGACTCAGAAAGTACGGCGAGCCGTCGAGGTGCGAGCGGAACTCGACTCCTTCTTCGCTGACCTTGCGCAGATCGTTCAGGCTGAAAACCTGAAAGCCGCCTGAATCGGTGAGGATGGCTCGATCCCATGACATGAATCGGTGCAGCCCGCCCATCTGCCGAACGGTTTCGACACCAGGCCGCAGAAAAAGATGGTAGGTATTCGCAAGCAGAATCTCGACGCCAAGTTCTTCAAGCACATCCTGCGAGACGCCCTTGACAGAAGCCAGTGTGCCAACCGGCATGAACACAGGCGTCTCGACCTCTCCGTGAGGAGTGACGAGCTTGCCAGCGCGAGCCGAGCCGCGGGTGGCTTCAATCTGCAGGCGAACAGGCACGGGGGGATTCTATCGGAAGTTATAAGTTGGAGATCAATTAGGCCGGGTAACGTTCCAACTTTGGCGGGGGAAACGGCAACCTTTATCGGGCTCCCGCAGCGGATCGGCTTCCGGCTTGCCAGCGATTCGCCACCTGGCCGGTTGTGATATACAGTCGGTATTTGCTGGAAGCAGCAGCGAACGAAACGTGATTCGCCGCCAGTTTGATGAAGCCTCGTCGCAATGCGCCCTCGGTCCCGCTGGACGACGGCCTCTTTGCCGCCAAGCCGCGCAAGCCTGTCCCACATGAATTCGTGCTCGACGCGATCGCTTCACTGTCGCCCCGGACCCATCCCATGTTCGGCTGCCTCGCGATCTATGTCCAGGACAAGATCGTCCTCATCCTCCGCGACAAACCTAACCAGACCACCGACAACGGAGTGTGGCTCGCCACCACCGAGGAGCACCACCAGAGTCTGCGGCGGGACTTCCCCAACATGCGATCCATCGAGGTGTTGGGAAAGAAGGTGACGGGCTGGCAAGTGCTTCCCGCTGATGCGCCCGACTTCGAGGAAGCGGCAATGCACGCTTGCGAGCTCGTTCTTGCGGGGGATCACAGAATCGGGAAGGTGCCAGGGGCGCGGCGCGCGAAAGCACCGAAGAAGGCCAAGAAACGTAGCGCGCGGCGTGATGGCGGTGTGCGAAAAGATCAGGTCTAGACGCTGACTGCCATAGGTGGTCTTCTAGCGCTGACTCTCTACCGAAAGATGCGGGAAGTATCCGCCGGAAACTCGACCAGCGTCATGCCCGCATTTCCGCGATCGAGATCTTCATCCTTGCTGAGAAATGCATAGCGCTGGCGCAGATCCTGCGAGCCCGGGTCGAAGATGCTCCAGTTTTCGCCGGGCACCACCTTGAGCACTTTGCCTTCGCGCTGCCACTCGGCCATCTGTTCGCGGATCGCGGTGCGGATCGCGCCGCCCTTCCCCGAAGATCCGTAGCCGTGAATGATCTTCACCACCGGACCACTCGTTCCCCGCGGCGCATACAATGATTCGAGCAATCGCCGCTTCGCCTGCTCAACCGTCGGCATCCCCGCCTTAAGGTTCAGGACAATCAGTCTTGTTTGTGAGGGCGCGGCCACGGCTTGTATTCTACGAGCCGCGATACTCGTGTGGGGACGGGCGAGTCGCCCGTCCCCACACAATCTTCCCCACCAGGACATTACTTCTTCGCCCGCGCTGGCTCTTTCTCTCTGACCCGCTCGCTGACTTTGAACGTCATCTTGCCCGCCTTCTTATCGGCGTCCACGATCACGTGGTCGCCGTGCAGCACCTCGCCGTCCAGAATTTTCAGCGCGAGCGGGTCCTGCACCAGCTTCTGAATGGCGCGCTTTAGCGGACGCGCTCCGAAGTTTGGATCGTAGCCTTCGGTGAAGAGCAGCTCTTTGGCAGCATCGGTTAACTCCAGAGAAATTTTGCGATCGACGATCAGGCGGCGCAGGTCTTCCAGGCGCAGATCGACGATCTTGACCAGCTGTTCCTTGCCGAGCGGACGGAAGATGATGATGTCGTCCACGCGATTCAGGAACTCGGGTTTGAAATGCCCGTGCAGCGCGTCCATCACCTGCTTCGAGGCACGCTCGAAGCCATCGGAGGTGCGAATGTTTTCCGACTGCAGGTACGACGAACCCAGGTTCGAAGTCATGATGATGACCGTGTTCTTGAAGTCCACATGGCGACCCTTGCCGTCGGTGAGGCGGCCGTCATCCATGATCTGCAGCAGGATGTTGAATACATCGGGATGCGCTTTTTCTATCTCGTCGAAGAGCACGACCGCGTAAGGATGCCGCCGCACCTGCTCGGTAAGCTGTCCGCCCTCTTCATAGCCCACGTATCCCGGAGGCGCGCCGATCAGACGCGACACGGCATGCTTCTCCATATATTCGGACATGTCGATGCGGATCATGGCGCGCTCGTCGTCGAAAAGAAATTCGGCGAGGGCGCGCGCCAGTTCGGTTTTGCCGACGCCGGTTGGGCCGAGAAAAATAAACGAGCCAATCGGCCGCTTCGGATCGCTTAGGCCGGCGCGCGAACGGCGGATGGCGTTGGCCACGCGTTCTAGCGCCGCATCCTGTCCGATGACGCGCAGCCGCAGCCGGTCTTCCATGTTGACGAGCTTCTTGACTTCGCCCTCGAGCATCTTGGAAACCGGAATGCCGGTCCACTTGGAAACGATGCGGGCAACGTCTTCCTCATCGACTTCTTCTTTCAACATGCGCTGTCCGGCCTTGCCATCGATCTGCGAGGTGACTTTATTCAGTTCTTGTTCAGTCTGGCGGATGAGCCCGTAGCGGATTTGCGCCACGCGCTCCAGATTTCCTTTGCGCTCCTCGGCAGCTTCTTCGATTCTGAGCTGCTCCAGTTTTTCTTTCAGGGCGCGGGCTTTTGCGATTACGTCCTTTTCCTGCTTCCACTTCGCCTTGAGCGCATTTGATTGTTCACGAATGCCGGCCAATTCTTTCTCGACGTGGGCGAGGCGCTCTTTCGAATTCGCATCGTCTTCTCTTTTCAACGCCTGCTTTTCGATCTCGAGTTGCGTGGCTCGCCGTTCGAGCTGATCGATTTCGGTGGGCATGGAATCGATCTGAATGCGGAGCGAGGCGGCGGCCTCGTCGATCAGATCGATCGCCTTGTCGGGCAGGAAGCGGTCGGAAATATAGCGATGTGACAGGGTCGCGGCTGCGACGATGGCTGAATCCTTGATGCGCACGCCGTGGTGCACTTCATATTTTTCCTTCAGCCCGCGCAGGATAGCGATGGTGTCCTCGACGTTCGGCTCGCCTACGAAAACGATCTGGAAGCGGCGTTCGAGCGCGGCGTCTTTCTCGATGTACTTGCGATATTCGTTGAGCGTGGTGGCGCCGATGGCGCGCAACTCGCCGCGGGCGAGTGCCGGCTTCAGCATGTTCGAGGCGTCGATCGCGCCTTCGGCGGCGCCGGCGCCAACGAGCGTGTGCAACTCGTCGATGAAAAGGATGATCTTGCCTTGCGAATCTTCGATTTCCTTGAGGACGGCCTTGAGGCGGTCTTCGAACTCGCCGCGATACTTCGCGCCGGCGAGCATGGCTCCCAAATCTAGCGCGACGACGCGCTTGTTCTTCAGGACTTCGGGCACGTCGCCGGAGACGATGCGCTGCGCGAGGCCTTCGACTATGGCAGTCTTGCCCACGCCCGGCTCGCCGATCAGCACCGGATTATTCTTCGTGCGCCGTGAAAGCACCTGCACGACGCGGCGAATTTCTTCATCGCGGCCGATGACCGGATCGAGTTTGCCGCGTCGCGCCTGCTCATTCAGGTCGCGGGCATAGCGCTCGAGCGCCTGATACTTAGCTTCGGGATTCTGGTCGGTGATACGCTGCGATCCTCGAACAGCCGTGAGCGCTTTCAGGATGGCATCGTGGGTCGCACCGTGACGCGCCAGCAGCTCCTGCGCTGAATCTCCGTGCTTTAGATCGCGCTTCAGATCGGTCAGCGCCAGCAACATGTGCTCGGTCGACACATATTCGTCTTTGAAGGCGTCGGCTTCTTTGAAGGACTTTTCCAGAAGCTGGTTGACCTGCGGCGACATGGCTGGCTGCTGCGCGCCGCCGCTGCCCGAGACTTTAGGCAACTTCTCAATTTCTTTGTAGAGGTCGCTGAGCACGGCCTGCGGTCCGATGCCGATTTTTTCGAGCACGGGCGCAACGATGCCTTCGCGGTCCTCGACCAACGCGGCCAGCAGATGGGCTGGGGTCATCTCCGGATTGCCGTGCTCGGAGGCAAGCTCGTTTGCGCGCTGGATGGCCTCCTGCGCCTTGACGGTGAATTTGTCCCAACGAATGGGCATGGACGTTTACTCCAGCGCCTGAAGGCGCGTTGATGGTAGTGCATTTGCGGCATGCCTGAAGGCATGCCCTGATACGAATCTCACTTGTACCACGGATTATTGGGTGCAGCTCTCAATTACCAATTACAAATTGCCAATTACAAATAAAGCGGGAGGCGCTGGTTCTCGCCTCCCGCTGAGTTTACTAACTGCCGGGCTTCGCCCGGCTGGACGGCCGAGGGCGGCCGTCTCTACGTAATTCCGGCAGGACGGGCGAGTCGCCCGTCCCCACACGAGCATCGCTTATGCGGCTTTGCTGGCGCTCTTGGGCTCTTTGGCTTCTAGCGTCTTCTGGCTGCCGACGTTTACTTTGATCTGCTTCGGCTTGGCTTCGGCTTTCTTGGCCAGCTTGATCTTCAACACACCCTTGTCATAATCAGCCTGAACGTTGTCATGGTTGACTGTATTGGGGAGCGCGAAGGTGCGGGTGAAGCTGCCGTACTGCCGCTCCACGCGGCGGAAGTTCTCTTCTTTTTCTTCCTTCTCGAACTTGCGCTCGCCGTGCACGGTCAGCGTGTTGTTCTCAATGCGGACGTCGATGTCCTTCTCGTCAATTCCCGGCACTTCGATCTTCAGGGTGACGTTGTGCTCGTCCTCGTAAACGTCCACGGGCGGAGCGAATGCGGTCGAGGTCAGAGATTCATCCTGACCCTCCGGCCCACGAGGGAACAAGCGGTTCATGCGGTCTTGCAGGGTGACGAACTCACGGAATGGATCCCAACGGGTAATCATGGTCATAACTTAACTCCTCCTACTTGAAGTTCATTCGGGGAGCTTTCGGAAGCTCCCGGGTTGTCAATTAGTGTCAAGCAAGCATAAAATCTTAGTGCGTTATTGTCAAGCAAATTATATTATTATTTTTCAATTGCTTACGCTCAATATCAGGCACTTGAGATAGCTGGTTTCTGGCGCGTTCAATAATATTGGATGATCCTTCGCCGCTCCGCGGTTCTCGAGCACCCGCAGGGACTTGTGAGCGTCTTGGGCGGCGGCGGCTAGCACTTTGAGGAAGTCGGCGGTACTGACGTGGAAGGAGCAGGAGCAGGTGACGAGAATCCCTCCGGGCCGCAGCATCTTCATGGCACGCAGATTGAGCTCCTTGTAGCCGCCGAGAGCTTTTTCGAGGTCGCGCTTGGTCTTGGCAAACGCCGGGGGATCGAGAACGATGGTGTCGTAGCGGCGGCCGGCGCCGGCGTACTCCCTTAGGAGATCGAAAGCGTTGGCCTCGATCCACTCCAGTTCGCGGCCGTTCAGAAGCGCGTTCTTTTCCGCCATTTCGAGCGCCGGACGCGAGCTATCCACTCCCGTGACGCTGGAACACTTTGCGGCGGGGTGCAGAGCAAGGTGCAGCGCGAATCCTCCCTGGTAGCAGAACGCGTCGAGGACTTCGCCGTGCGCGTACTGCGCGGCGGCGGCGTAGTTCTCCCGCTGATCGAGAAACGCGCCGGTTTTCTGCCCTTCGAGGCCATCGCAGTGGAAGCGGACGCCATTCATGTTGATGACAGTCGAACTCTTCTCGCCCCAAAGCAGGCCGGACTGCCGCGGCGGCAATTGCTCGAGTTCTCTGATTCGCGCATCGACGCGCTCGACGATTCCCGCCGGTTGCAGTTCGTCACATAACGTTTGCAGGACGGCTTCGCGCACGGGGGCGGCGTCCATGGCCTGGGTCAGGATTTGCACCGAGAGCATGTTGCTATAGCGATCGACGATGAGGCCGGGCAGAAAATCAGCTTCGCTGAAGACGATGCGGTAGGCGTCGGTGTTGCGGACGAGATCATTTTCCTTGCGGTAGGCGATGGCGGCGCGAATGCGCTCCGCTACCAGAGCCGGCAGATCGGCCACGGAACCGTGAGAGATCATGCGGATGGCGATCTGCGACGAGGAACTGTAGAGCGCGGTTCCGAGGAATTTGCCGCGCTGATCGAGGACGCGGACGACGGCGCCGGGCGGCACATCTTTTTCTTCGGTGACATCCGAGCGGTAGACCCACGGGTGACGGGCTTGCAGGCGGGTGGCTCCTCGGGTGGAGAGTTTTACGGCGGGCTCCGCGTGCTTGGCAGAGGGAGGGCATTTTTTCGGCATGGATAGATGTTATAGCGAACCCAAAGTTGTTGTGGGCGCAGGCAATTGCCGAGCTTCGCTCGGCTTGGACGGGCGAGGCGCCCGTCCCACACGAGCATGGGTTGCCTTAAGCTCGGGTCACGATCCCATCCAGATTCCGTTTGCCCAGTTCTCCTGAGCTTGGCCTTGCGCCGACGCTGGCCGTCACCGCACCCGACATCACCTTCTGCCACGCGGCCTGGAACTGTTCCATCTCGGACGCGGTTCCAATCGTGATGCGCGCGTAGGTTGGCCATACAGGCCAGATGCGCCCGATGAATACATTTTGTTTTGCCATGGCGTCGATCGCAGCCTTCGCCGGGCGTTTCGTGTCGAGCATGAAGCAGTTCGATTCGGAAGGAACGTAGGAGTATCCGTTGCGGTCGAGCCAGGCAAAGACCTGGCCGCGAACGGTGGCGTTAATGCGCTTGCGCTCGGGCACCAGCTGCGCGTCTTTCAGGCTGGCCGAGGCGGCGACGAGCGCGGTGATCGGCATCGGATTCCAGCCGCCGTAGTTTTCGATTTTCTCCAGCAGGTCGGGGCGGGCGAAGACGACGCCACAGCGCAGGCCCGCCATCCCGTAGATCTTCGAGAACGTGCGCAGCAGGATCACGTCCTTATCGGCTTTCACCAGATCCATTACGGGAACCGCGTCGGCAAAATGAATGTAGGCTTCATCCACGAGCACGACCGAACCCCTGGGCTTGTTTTCGACCAGGTATGCGATGTCGGAATGGCTGGTGAGGGTGCCGGTCGGGTTGTTCGGGCTGCAAACATAGAACACGCCCGCGTCGGGAGCTGCGGCCAGCATCGCCTTCACATCGTGCGCGTACGTTCTTGTCAGCGGAACTTTCACCACCTTCGCACCAATGGCATTGGCGGCGAACATGCCGGCTTCGTATCCCGGATCGGCGGTGACATAGCTGCGCTGCCGGGAGGCGAAGGCGGCCACGGTGTGATGCAGAGGGTCACTCGACCCGGGGTGGACGCGGATCTGTTCCGGCTTGAGGCCTTCAGTTTCCGCGAGCGTCTTTACCAGATCGTCGGTCAGCCCGAAGGAATAGCGCCCGCCCTGCGGGACGATGGCGGCCAGTGCCTCGCGCGCAGAAGCAGCGGGCCCGAGCGGATTTTCGTTGGCGTCAATCTTGACGCCATCGGTCGGCAAGCTCTCCCGCGCGGCGCGAGCCAGCATCGGTTCGGTGACAATGCGCAATGCCAGCGCGGCCGAAGCAGCGGCAGACAGGCTGAGAAACGAACGGCGGGATGTAGAAGGAAGGCTGAAGTCATTGACGTGGGGGGCCATCACTCACCTCGTGGGCGCAATTTTACCGCAAGAGCCTGCCGGTGGAGGTTTCGGCATCACTCCTGGCTGCCGGGGTGGCGCCTGCCGTGCAGCAAAGATCTAGCGGGCGGCCGGTTGTTCCGCCGGAGAGGCGGAATGCTTGGGGCTCGATCTGTGCTCGCGCCGAATGGCCAGCAGATCTTTATGAAGAAGATCGAGCGCATTCGAGGGTATTTCAGAGCCCCACTCGTCGATTTCCTTTTCTTCCCAATGGCCGTTGAGGCGGAGAGCGGCGTCGGTCAGGTCCTCGGGAAACGCCAGGCGGTAATTGCCTTCGCGCAGCAGCACAGCGCCGATCTGGCGCCCGGTGTGCATTTCATAGATGCGCCGCGTCGAACTGGCGCCGTCATTGGTGAAAACCAGCAGCACTTCGCCTTCCTCGCCGTAATCCGGACGGTAGAACCAAGCCTGCGGAGCATCCGCCTTAGGCCGCGCCCGTTTTCGACCCGTAACCGTCACCACTTCCTGCTCCGACTTCACTTCGTTCGCAGGATCGTAGTATTGAATTCTCTGGCACGACTCGCAGACCATGACCTTCTCGCCATTCCGCACTTCGTTATAGGTCTGCGGACGCAGCATCACCTGGCAACCCATGCATTTCTGGTCGCGGACTTCCGCCAGTCCGCTGCCGCGAAACTTAGCCACGCGCTCATAGTGACGAAGAACATCTTCGGAAATCCCGTGCCGCAAAGCATCGCGCTTGCCGTTCCATTCGGCGAGCTTTTTCTGATCTTCCGCCGTAACCTTGCGCGCGTCTTCTTTTTCTTTTTCGATCTCGGCCGTCTCCGCCTTGAGCTCCGCCTCCGCCGCTTTAACTTCCTTTTCGCGCGCGTCGACGTTGACCATCACCTCCAGGATGCGGTCTTCGTTAAGCCGGATCTCCTGCTCGGCAAACTGGATCTCGTGCAGCAGCGCCTTGTACTGGTCGTTGGTTTTAACGTCGAGAGATTGGTCGCGATACTTGGAAATCTTGCCTTGCAGATCTTTGATATTGGCTTCGAACTTCTTGCGGTTGGCCTCGTCGCTCTTGGCTGCCGTCCGAACCTTCTCCAGGTGCGCCTTGGTTCCAGCCAGCTTTTGTTCAATCACCGCCACGCGTTTCGGCAGCGCGGCCACTTCATCCCGCAGTCTGCGGATCTCTTTATCCGCCGCCTGCAGCTCCAGCAATTTGTCGATGTCAGGAAGCATCGGTTGGGGGAGTCACAGTAACGATTCTAGCACGCGAGAGCGGCAGCCCTGCCGGGGGGGTCTACTCCTTACGGAGGTGCGACCAAGGCCTAGGGCCTGACTTTCGTAATCTGCCCAGCCGCCTCCGCCTGGTGCAAAATTGGTAGAGAATGCCCTCCACGCCGATAACGCACAAAGGACACCGGAGCTTGCGCGTCAAGCTCGGCGGCTCCATCCTTGCTCTGATGGTGCTCGAAAACGGGCGTCAGGTCCGTGGCCGCCTGAGCCAGCTCTCCGTTAACGGCGGACTGGTCTCGGTCGAACAACCGCTCGACGAAGGCATCCGGGTGACAGTCCTGTTCCACCTCGGCATTACCAGCATCCGCTGCCGCGTGCACATGTTGTTTCCCATGTGGGCCACCCAAGGATGCCTTCAGCCCTTTCGCTTTTTAGAATTGCCCGAGGCCAGCCGCGCTGGTCTGAACCGAGAATTGGAAAACCTGGTCCGAGCCGGCGCGTCTCAGGAAGAAGAAGCCGAGTAACGCAGAGAACGGCTGGAATCATGCCAGTCACTGCCGTGCGGGCTTTCCTGTTCCGCCGCTGCGCGGCTGGAGCATTGTGCGTTCCACTTTTTCGCTCGACCTCAAGCTTTGACACACACTCCTACGGCATGCCCCGGGGCATTCCACCGGGCATTTCCCGCTTGACACGACTCCTGCCATGGATGGATACTTATGCATTCAGTTGCATTTTTATTCATGTCGAAAACAGCGCGCCACCAAGCCATCCTCGATCTGCTCGACGACGGTCCTGTCGAAAGCCAGGACTCCCTTCAGCACAGCCTCGAGCGCAAGGGCTTCGATGTAGGCCAGGCGACGCTGTCCCGTGACATCCACGAACTGAAACTCGTCAAAGGGCCCGAGGGCTATCGGCGCGCTGACGGGAGCTTGGGCGCGGAAGGCTTTTTGCCCTCGGTCATGCATCTTGCTCGCCAATTCGTGGTCGAAATCCGCCAGGCCCAGAACCTGCTCGTGGTGAAGACCACGGTCGGCAGCGCGCAGCCCGTTGCCGCCGCGCTCGATACCTCGCACTGGCCTGAGGTCGTCGGCACAATCGCCGGCGACGATACGGTGCTGGTCATCGCCACCGACAAAAAGAAAGCGCATGCGCTCGCCCGACGCATTCGCGAGCTGTTGTAAGCGGTTTGCCGGGGCCAATTCCTCGAACCGCGCCAAGTTTCTCCGGAAATGGAGTGTTACGAAATGCAAATGAGAACCGTTCCCATGGCACTGATGAATCCGCCAACAATGAAGACGAAGACGAACCCGCTGGCGGAACCGGTCGCGCCGCGTGATCTCGTCTCGATCCACGACCTGGCCCCTGCCGAAATCCTCGCGCTCTTTAACCTCACCTCGATGCTCAAGCAGCGGCCCGCGGACTATCGCGGCGTTATCGCCGGCAAGCAGATGGTGATGTTCTTCGAGAAGCCCTCCCTGCGCACGCGGCTCACGTTCGAAGCCGGCATGGACAGCCTGGGCGGCAGCACATTCTTCGTCGACCAGACGGCCAGCCGCCTCAATGCCCGCGAGTCGCTTTACGACATCGCCCACAATCTCGAACGCTGGATCGACATCATCGTGTTGCGAACGTTTAGTCATGCGGTCGTCGAAGAGATGGCCACCTACGCCAGCGTTCCAGTCATCAACGCCCTCAGTGAACTCGAACATCCCTGCCAGGCGCTCGCCGACTTCTTTACCCTGCAGGAACATTTCAGCGATCTCTCGAAAATTCATTTCGCCTACGTTGGCGATGGCAACAATATGGCGCACTCGCTCCTGCTGGCGGGCGCCGCGGTAGGCGCAAAAGTTTCCATTGCTACGCCGGAGCGCTACGGGCTCAATCCCGTGATCGTCACCATGGCGAAGGCCATTGCGGACGAGACCAAGGCCTCGCTCCGCATCCTGACCGACCCGCGCAAAGCCGTTGCCGGAGCCGATGCCGTCTACACCGATGCCTGGGCCAGCATGGGACACGAACACGAGGCGGAAGAACGTGCCGCCATCTTCGGCCCCTACCAGGTGAACGCCGCGCTCATGCAACTTGCCAAGCCCAATGCGCTGTTCATGCACTGTCTGCCCGCGCATCGCGGCTGCGAGGTGACCGATCAGGTCATCGACTCGGTGAACTCGGTTGTTTTCGATCAGGCGGAAAATCGCCTGCACATTCAGAAAGCCATTCTCGTATGGCTGTTGGGCGGTGGCGTGGGCCACTTCCCGGCTAGGAGCGCACATGCCTAAGCAAGAGAAAATTGTTCTCGCCTACTCCGGGGGACTCGATACCTCCATCATCATTCCGTGGCTCAAGGAAAATTATGCCTACGAAGTGGTCGCCATGGTCGCCGATGTAGGCCAGGGGGATGACATCGAGGCCGTGGTGGAAAAGGCCTACAAAACCGGAGCCAGCAAAGTGGTAGTCGAAGATCTGCGCGAAGAGTTTCTGACCGGCTACGTCTGGCCGGCGCTGAAAGCGGGCGCGGTGTACGAAAACAAGTATCTGCTCGGCACCTCGCTCGCCCGCCCCGTGATCGCGAAACATCAGGTCGAAGTCGCGCTGCGCGAAGGCGCCTCGGCCGTGAGCCACGGATGCACCGGCAAGGGCAATGACCAGGTCCGCTTCGAGATGGCCTACCAGGCGATCGCTCCCGGGCTGAAAGATGTGGTGCCGTGGCGCGAGTGGGATCTCAAGTCGCGCGAAGATTGTCTTGACTACGCCGAGAAGCGCGGCATTCCCGTGACCGCGAGCCGTGAGAAGATCCACAGCCGCGATCGCAATCTTTGGCACGTGAGCCACGAGGGTGGAGAGCTCGAAGACGCGGCCAACGCGCCATTCCCGAGCACCTGGCAAATGACGAAGTCTCCGCAGGAGGCTCCCGATCAGGAAGAACAAGTCGAAATCGGATTCGAAAAAGGCGTGCCCGTCTCGGTGAACGGCATGAATCTCGATCCCGTGTCGCTCGTCGAACTGCTGAACGAAATCGGCGGACGCAACGCGGTTGGACGCATCGACTTGGTCGAGAACCGCTTCGTCGGCATCAAATCGCGAGGCTGCTACGAAACTCCCGGAGGCACGCTGCTGCTGGCCGTCCACGGCGAACTAGAAGCCCTCGGCCTCGATCGCGACCTGCTGCACTTCAAGCAACACGTCGCGCTCAAGTATGCCGAACTGGTTTACTTCGGCCTGTGGTTCACGCCGCTGCGCGAAGCGCTGGACGCCTTTGTCGAAACCACGCAACAGAACGTGACCGGCGCGGTCACGCTGTCGCTCTACAAAGGCAACGTCAGCATCGTCAGCCGCAAGTCCGATTACTCGCTCTACCGCACCGACCTCTCCTCATTCACCATGGGTGCGAGCTATGATCAGAAAGACGCCGAAGGCTTCATCCGCATCCTGGGATTGCCGTCGCGTTGCCGCGCCCAGACGCAGGCGAGAGTAAAGGTAGAGGTTGAACAATGAAGGTCGAACAATGAAGATGTGGTCCGGCCGCTTCCGGCAGCCGCTTGACCCCGAATTTGAAAAATGGCAGCGGTCGTTCCCCTACGATCAACGGCTGCTGCCCTTCGAACTCGCCGCCAGCCGCGCGCACGCCAACGCTCTTGAACACGCCGGAGTGCTTTCCTCCGAAGAGCTTTCCGAAATCGTGAAAGCGCTGGGAGAAATCGGCCACCGCGCCGAATCGTCGCCGGAATTCCTGAAAGATCCGGAAGCCGAAGACGTTCACCACTTCGTAGAAAAGCAAGTCGCCGCGCTCATCGGCGCTACCGGCTACAAGTTGCACACCGGCCGCAGCCGCAACGAACAGATCGCGACCGACCTCCGGCTCTTCGTGCGTCAAAGCATTGATGCCCTGCAAAACCTGATCGCGGATTGGATCGAGGCGATCCTGGTGCGCGCCGAGGCAGCGGGCAGCGCGGCAACAGCTATGCCCGCCTACACGCACCTGCAGCCGGCAGAGCCCGTTCTGGTCGCACATTGGTTACTGGCGTATGTAGAAATGTTTCTGCGCGACGCCGGTCGCCTCGCCGACTGCCGCAAGCGCGCGAACCTTTGTCCTCTGGGCTCGGGCGCCGTAGCCGGAGCCACGCTCACACTCAATCGTCAAGCGATGGCCGCGGAGTTGGGGTTTGCTGGCCCGACCTCTAATAGCATGGATGCTACAAGCGACCGCGATTTCGCCATTGAATTCGTCGATGTGCTCTCCTTGCTCGCGCTTCACCTCAGCCGCTGGGCCGAAGAGATGATCTTGTTCTCCACGCCCGCGTACGGCTTCGTCGAATTGCCCGAGCCCTACTCAACCGGCAGCAGCGCCATGCCGCAGAAAAAAAATCCCGACTTGCTGGAACTGGTGCGCGGCAAAGCGGCGCGTGTCATGGGATGCGCCATCACGCTACAAACCTTGGTGAAGGGACTGCCCCTCGCCTACAACAAAGACTTGCAGGAAACGCAGGAGCCTGTGTTCAACGCCTCCGACACAGTCATCGGCATGCTGCCGCTCGTGACCGGATTTATGAACACCGTCGAATTCAACGACGCCAAGATGAATCAGGCCGCAAGTTTGGGTTTTATGAATGCGTGGGCCGCAGCCGCATATCTCGTCGAACGCGGAGTGCCGTCGCGCCTCGCCCACGAAGCGGTCGGCAAGGCGGTGCAGCTGGCCGTGGAACGCGGATGCGATTTGCAAAAACTGCCGCTCGCCGACCTGCAAGCGATTCACGCGGGCTTTGATGCGGGTTTCCACTCCTGCCTCGGACTTACGGAAGTAGTCGCGCTGCACGACGTCCCCGGCGGCACCGCGCCTCGTCACGTGAAGCGCGCGCTCCAGAACGCCCGTGAGCGCGCCTCCTCGCTGCGCTCGCAAGAACCGCTCGCGATCCGTTAGCCACTAGCCACAGAGCATCTCACCTGAAATTGAACCCCAACAACGATTCGTTCCCAGCAGTCTGTATTTGCCGGATTCTCCTCAGCCATATCTGAGCAGTATTGGCCAGACTCTAGACCGCCAACAGTAGAAGAGTATTCTGCGGGATTTGAATCTCGCACAAGGAGAACGATGTGCGCCGTGGATACCGATATCTCAGTTCACTTATTCTGACTGCTGCCCTTGCTGCACCTGTTGCAATGATGGCCGCTGCCAGCCCGCAAGTTGAGCAGCCAGCAGCAGACCGTATACTGGAACTGGCGCCACAATAATGAGTCAGAATGGGACAAGTTATTTCTTGGTACCACCCAAAAACTTTGAGGTAAGATTCCTCAAATGGCACGCGGTTGGGAAAGTAAGTCCGTAGAACAACAACAAGCGGAAATGTCGGAGCGGCGGAAGACCGTCCGCGCACCGATCTCGCCAGAGCAACAGCAACGCAACCGGAAACGCGAGGGCCTGCTTCTTTCCCGGGGACGCCTCACGCAACAACTGCAGGCAGCCAGCAACCGTCATCACCGCCAGATGCTGGAGCAGGCGATCGCAGAGTTGGACCATCAACTGGCATCTTTTGAACAGGTTACGGATTCGACTTCACGAAAGTGAGTGGCCCGAACCGCATACCCCCTATAACGGAAACCACGGTCCTGTTCGCTGCCACCTGACGTATAATTGACACGTTGATGAAAGCCTACGTCTACGTGTCATTGAAGAAGAGCGTTCTGGATCCGCAGGGTAAAACCATCCATGGCGCCCTTACGAAAATCGGCTACAAGAGTCTGCACGATGTACGGCAAGGAAAGTATTTCGAAATTACTCTCAACAGCGGCATCTCAAAGGATGAGGCGCAAGCGGAAGTAGAGCGGATCGCGCGCGAAGTTCTAACGAACCCGGTCATTGAAGAGTTTCGCTTCTCCCTCGAAGAGTAGATTTCCCGTTTGTGCTTGACGGGCAATGCTGTGCCCGAACAATCACCGGTCCTCCCCGCCGAACCATTCGTCAAGGAGCCAATTAACCAATGTGCGGCATTGTTGGATATGTGGGTAAGAAGCAGGTCGTCCCCGTCATTATTGAGGGACTAAGAAAGCTGGAGTATCGCGGCTACGACTCGGCGGGAATCGCGGTGGCCGGAAACGGCGCGGGCCTGCAGATCCGCCGCGCGGAAGGCAAGCTGCGCAATCTGGAAGAAGTGATCCGCCTCAAGCCGCTCGACGGTACCTACGGCATCGGACACACGCGCTGGGCCACCCATGGCCGCCCCACCGAAGAAAACGCCCATCCGCATCGCGATTGCACCGGCAGAATCGTGGTGGTGCATAACGGCATTGTCGAGAACTATCTCTCGCTCAAGAAGAAGCTGATCGCCGAAGGACACAAGTTCACCACCGAAACGGACACGGAAATCATTGCGCACCTGATCGAGAAGTACTACCTGCAAACTGGCAACGGTCATAGGCCACTCCTGGAAGAAGCCGTGCGCAAAGCGGTCAAGGAACTTACCGGCGTCTTCGCGCTGGTGGTGATCGCGGTCGACGAACCGAACAAGATCGTCGCGGCGCGTAATGGACCGCCCGTCGTCATCGGCCTCGGCAAGGACGAATATTTCGTTGCCTCCGACGTGCCCGCGCTCCTCGATCACACCCGCGACCTTTTCTTTCTGGCCGATGGCGATCTTGCCGTCATCACCGCCGACGGCGTGCGGGTCACCGATTTCGACGGCCGTCCGCTGGAGCGGAAAGCGCAGCGCATCACTTGGGATCCGATCATGGCGGAGAAGGGTGGCTTCAAGCACTTCATGCTCAAGGAAATCTATGAGCAGCCGCGCACCGTCCGCGACACCACCCTCGGCCGCGTCTCGCAGGACACCGGCGCCATCTTCCTCAACGAGATGCAGGTCAGTGAAGCCGAGTTCAAGGTGCTGAAGAAAATCAATATCGCCGCCTGCGGGACCAGTTGGCATGCCGGACTGGCGGGCAAGTTCATGATCGAGAACTTTGCCCGCGTTCCGGTCGAAGTCGATTACGCCAGCGAATGGCGCTATCGCGACCCGATTCTTGGGCCGGACACGATGACGATGCTGATTTCGCAGTCTGGTGAAACAGCGGATACCATCGCGGCCCAGCGTGAAGCCAAGGCCAAGGGCTCGAAGACGCTGGCCATCTGCAACGTGGTCGGCTCCATGATCACGCGCGAAGCCGTGGGCACCGTGTATACCCACGCCGGACCTGAAATTGGCGTGGCTTCGACCAAGGCTTTCACCGGACAACTTACCGCGCTTTATTTATTCGCCTTGTATCTGGCGCAGGTGCGCGGCGCCATGACACCTGAGCAGGCCAAGGCCGCCGTGCAAGAACTCACCCGCATCCCCGGCAAGCTGGAACAGATTCTCACCCACGATGAAGCTTGCGACGAGTTGGCGAAAACCTATGTCCGCGCCCAGGACTTCCTTTTCCTCGGACGCGGCATTCACTATCCCATCGCGCTCGAAGGCGCGCTCAAGCTCAAGGAAATTTCCTACATTCACGCCGAAGGCTATCCGGCGGGCGAGATGAAGCACGGACCGAATGCGCTGATTGACGAAAATCTGCCGGTGGTCATCATCGCCACGCGCGATGTGACGAGCCCGCAGTCGATGACCCGTTACGAGAAAACGATGTCGAACCTGAAAGAAGTAAAGGCTCGTTCCGGCATAGTCATCGCGCTTGCCACCGAAGGCGACAAAGAGATCGCCGAGGAGGCAGATCACGTCCTCTTCGTTCCGCCGGCGCCGGATGAATTGTCGGCGATCCTGGAGATCGTTCCGCTGCAACTGCTCGCCTATCACATCGCCGTGCGCCGAGGCTGCGACGTCGATCAGCCGCGAAATCTGGCTAAGTCGGTGACCGTGGAGTAAGAAGCCGTCAGCTCTCAGCCCGTCGGAAAGGGCCCTTCGCGTCCTGCAGCCATTCGCCATCATCTAACCGATCGATGGCCCAGTTCAAAACCCTCGATGCGCGTGTGGTTCGCTCCGTCCCGCTCTCCGAATTTACCAGGCATATCGAACTCGAAGTGAACGGGGTCCCACGCTTCGGCTTCGTTCCCGGACAATGGCTCTCGGTGAAGGCCACCACTCCCGATGGCGAGGAGATGACGCGCGCGTATTCGATCGCGTCGCCGCCGTCCGAGAACGGGCACTTCGCCTTCTGCCTGAATCGCGTGCAGGATGGGTTCATGTCCAACTATCTTTGCAGTCTCGACGAAGGCGCGAAGATAGGGTTTCAGGGGCCGTTCGGCGACTTCATTCTGCGCCCGCCATTGCGTGACACCGCGTTCATTGCCACGGGAACCGGGATCGCGCCGTTCCGCTCCATGCTGCATTGGTTGCTGGCGGAGCACGACCGTCATCAGGGACGCCAATTCTGGCTGCTCTTCGGCGCGCGCCGCGAGCAGGACATTTATTATCGCGAAGAGTTTGAGCGTCTCGCCGCCGATCACGACAACTTTCATTTTCTGCCTACGTTGAGCCGCGGTGAAGCAGAGTGGAAAGGGCTGCGAGGATACGTGCAGGAACATCTGGCCGAAATCGTAGGAACTCGCACCGATATGCACGCCTACATCTGCGGCCTCGACAAGATGGTCAAGGCGAATCGGGAGTTGCTGAAAAGTCTGGGTTGGAATCGAACTTCGATCCGTTACGAAAAATACGACTGACCTCGTAATATGAGTGTTGATTTTTGTGTCTGATTTTGGGTGGCGCAGCGCTTCAGCGCTGCGGTAACGGCATTATTTTGGATGCGGCTTAGCTGCTGAGGAGAGCAATCATGTACGTTGTAGATGACAAGCGTTACGACTCCATGCAATATCGCCGCTCCGGACGCAGCGGCATCCAACTTCCCGCCGTGTCGCTCGGACTGTGGCACAACTTCGGCGGCGCGGATAATTTCGAAAATTCTCGCGCCATGCTGCGCCGGGCATTCGATCTCGGCATCACGCATTTCGATCTGGCCAATAATTACGGCCCTCCGTATGGATCGGCGGAAGAAACTTTCGGGCAGATCCTGAAAAAAGATTTTCTTCCCTACCGCGACGAGCTGATCATTTCGACCAAAGCAGGCTGGGATATGTGGCCCGGGCCTTACGGGGATCTTGGCTCGCGCAAATATATGCTGGCCAGTCTCGATCAGAGCCTGAAACGCATGGGACTGGGGTATGTCGATATTTTCTACCATCATCGCCCCGATCCCGACACGCCGATGGAAGAGTCGCTCGGAGCGCTCGACACGGCGGTCCGCTCGGGACGGGCGCTCTACGCGGGTATTTCGGCTTACAACGCCAAGCAGACGGCCGCGGCGGTAAAGATTTTGCGCGATCTCGGAACGCCCTGCCTGATCCATCAGCCGAAGTATTCGATGTTCGTGCGCGATCCCGAGCAGGGATTGTTCGACGTGCTGGAGAAAGAAGGCGTGGGAGCGATCGTCTTCAGCCCGCTGGCGCAGGGACTGTTGTCAGATCGCTATCTGCACGGAATTCCCAGTGACTCGCGCGCCGCCCGCAATTTCTTTCTAAAGAAGAAGGACATCGGCGCAGCGACTCTCGCCAAGGTTCGCGCGCTCAATGAAATCGCCGGGCAGCGAGGGCAGACGCTGGCAGAGATGGCGGTCGCGTGGGTGCTGCGCGATCCGCGCGTTACCAGCGCGCTGGTTGGGACCAGCAAGGTGTCGCAGGTGGACGACAACGTGGGCGCACTGAAAAACCTGAAATTCTCAGCCGAGGAGTTGCGCAAGATTGACGGAGTTCTCGCCGGCAAGTAATCGGCGTAAAGTGTCGAGAACCGGTTGAACCGCACCCAGAATCCGCCATTCGCCCGGCCCTTTTCACAGCCCAGCCGCGTGCCATTTTGAGGAACCTTACCGCGAAATTTATGGTATCGAGAAAAAGACTCTTGCATATGACCCGGAGACGGAGTAAGAGTATCCTTTCCGGGAAAGCACCAATCCGGGAAGACGGTGTCGCAGAACCTGAGGGGGCTCCCCGGCCGGGGAGGATAAGATTGGTTCCCCATGTAAAGGAACCAACACCTGCGACGCAATGCTGACGAGTCCCGCAGTTTGGCAAGCTGCGATGACCCCCATTTTCTGCTCAAGACAAGCTGTCCGACATAATTGCACGCGGCAGGTGGATCTCGCATCTCTCAACTCGGGTCCAGTCATTTATTGAGACAGTCTGGCTGTTGACCTCAGGTGAATTTGGGGGCTTAGCCTAAACCGGTAGAGGAGATCCTCGATGATCGTCTCTGCAAGTGTGGCCCTGACTGGCTCCTACGACTACAGCGAGGTGGCACGCTCCACATTGATCGCCATCGCCGCCTCCTATGCGGCCCTCGATCTTGCCGGGCGCGTAACCGCTGCAAAGGGCTGGGTTCGCCTGGCTTGGTTGAGCGCTGGCGCCACAGCGATGGGGATCGGCATCTGGGCGATGCAATTCAAGGCGATGCTGGCCTTCCGTCTGCCTGTATCCGTCGAGTACCACTGGCCGACCGTTCTGGCATCACTCTTACTGGCCATTCTCGCGTCGGCGGTCGCGCTGTACGTGGTAAGCCGCCGGAAAATGGGTCCGGTCGAGGCCTTGACCGGCAGCGTCCTTATGGGCGCCGGCATCGCCGGCATGTTCTACATGGGCATCGCCGCAATGCGATTACCTGCCATCACCCGGTTTTCCCCCTTGCTGGTGACCGTTTCGATTTTGCTCGCGATTTTATTTTCTCTAATTGCGCTGCTGCTGGCATTCGATCTACGAGAGGAGACCAGATGGACTCTCCGGCGCAGGATGGGGAGCGCCACGGTGATGGGAGTCGCTATCTCCGCGATGCATTACACCGGCATGGCTGCCGCAAGTTTCATCCCCGCCTCGCCTCCGGAGCTCACCCACGCCGTGAACATCTCCCCCGTTGGTAACTTTGGAATTGCCATCGTGACCTTCATCGTGCTTGTGGCCGCCATTGTCACATCTTCCGTGGACAGGCAGGCGAAAGCCGAAGTCCAGCGGCTCAACCAAGAGTTGGAGCGTCGCGTCGTCGAGCGGACCCTGCAGCTTGAAGCCGTCAACCAGGCGCTGAGAAATGAAATAGTCGAGCGGGAGCGGGCAGAGAAGGCCTTGCGAGAAAGTGAAGATCGCCTACGGCTCGTCATCGACACAATCCCGCAACAGATCTGGAGCGGCCCACCCGATGGCTCGCTGGATTTCTGCAACGCGCAATGGCGCTCCTACATGGGTCTCACGCAGGAAGAACTGCAGGGTGAGGGTTGGCAGCGCATGCTTCATCCCGATGATCGGGAGCTTGTGTTGAAAGCCTGGCGCGAATCGGTGGCCAACGGCACGCCCTACGAGCGGGAAGCGCGTCATCGAGGGGCCGACGGGCGGTATCGCTGGTTTCTAGCTCGTGGCGTGCCGCTGAGGGACTCTGCAGGACGCATTGCCAGATGGTTCGGCACGAATACCGATATCGAGGATCGAAAACAAGCCGAAGATCGTCTCCGCCGTGTGGTCGATACAACTCCCGCGATGCTTCACAGCGCTCGTCCTGACGGCTATCTGGATTTCTTTAATAAACGCTGGCTGGAATACGTCGGTCTTTCTTTGGATGACATGTGCGGCTGGCGCTGGACCAACGCAATTCATCCCGACGACGTTGAGGAATTGGTAGGCAAGTGGCGTTCGTCGTTGGCGACTGGTGAACCCTTCGAGGCTGAGGTACGAGTGAGGCGCGCCGATGGGGAATATCGCTGGATGCTCCATCGGAAAGTGCCCCTACGCGACCAAGCTGGCAATATCGTTAAGTGGTACGCCTCCAGTGTTGACATCGAAGACCGACGGCGGGCCGAGGAGGCTTTGCAAGAGGCCCAGGACAAACTTGCTCACGTTACACGCACGCAAGCGATGGGAGAACTGGCCGCATCCATTGCTCACGAGGTCAACCAGCCCCTCACTGCAGTCGTCACCAATGGCGACTTCTGCTTACGTCGTCTCGAAAGCGCCGCGCCGAATCTCGATGAATTACGGGCGGCAATTGCAGAAATTGTGAACGACGGCACCCGCGCGAGTGCGGTCATTTCGCGAATTCGCGGCTTGTTGATGAAGGGGGCCCCCAGGAGGGCGGAACTGGACATCAACGAGGTCATGCAAGACGTGACCATTCTCCTGCGCAACGAACTGAGCCGGAACCATGTTTCCTTGCACACGGATCTTGCCCCTGATTTGCCACGGGTGTTCGGCGACGGCGTGCAATTACAGCAGGTCGTGATCAACCTGGTCATGAACGGCATCGAAGCCATGCATGGGCTTGCGCATCGGCCACGCGAGCTTGTTATTAAGTCAGTCAGGAGCCATAACGAGGTGCTCATTCAGGTGCAGGATTCTGGGGAGGGACTCAATCCGGAGCAACGGGAGCATATCTTCGAGCCATTTTTTACCACCAAGCCCCAGGGTATCGGAATGGGATTATCAATCAGCCGGTCTATCGTAGAGTCCCATGGAGGCCGTTTGTGGGCTGAGTCAGGTCCCAACGGAGCGCTTTTTCAATTTACTTTGCCCGCCCAAATGGGAAATGGTGTTTTATGACTGAGCCAGCAACCGCTGTTCTTGTAGTGGACGACGATCCATCGGTTCGTCGGGCGATCAAGCGTCTCGTCGAGTCTGTAGGATTGCAAGCTGAGATGTTCGGGTCCGCCCATGAGTTTCTGCAGGCCAAGCGTCCGGATGTACCCAGTTGCATCGTCCTCGACATTAGGCTCCCAGGGACAAGTGGGCTCGACTTCCAGCAAGAATTGGCTGAAGCTAACATTCCTGTTCCGATCATCTTTATCACCGCTCACGGCGATGTTCCGATGACGGTGCGAGCCATGAAGGCGGGAGCCATTGAATTCCTCACTAAGCCATTCCGCGATCAGGATCTGCTGGATGCGATTCAAATCGCACTGGAGAGGGATCGGGCCAGACGTCAACGAGAAACGGAAATTGCAGCGTTGCGGGAGCGCTTCGAATCGCTGACACCGCGGGAGCGCGAAGTCGTCGCCATGGTCGTCCGCGGCATGCTCAACAAGCAGATTGCGGCTGAGATTGGAACCGCCGAAAACACAGTAAAGGTTCATCGCAGCCGCGCGATGGAAAAGATGCAGGCACAATCTCTGGCCGACTTGGTGAGGATGGTTGAAAGACTCCAAATCCCTGCCCGCAAAGTCTCCTAAACTAAAGCATCATAGGCATCCTCCTTTCTGTTACCTCACACTTACCAACGCTCAATAGTATTGTCTGTCTCTAGGTCATACCTTAATCCTAAGTTTTGGGCTTCGAGAACGGGCTCGCCAAGACAGTCGTCGCTGATAGGTCAGCTGGTAAAGCAACGTAACTCGCTGTCCGCCATTTGTAGGGCCAACTTTCGTATGCGGGTCGAGGGCAGCGAAGTGCCATTTGAGGAATCTTACTTCGAAGTTCCTGGATGGTACCAAGAAAGAACTTGCCTGTGACCTGAGACGGAGTGATAATACTTCTCCCGGAATGCACTAATCCGGGAAATAGGCGCCGCAGAACCTGAGGGGGCTCCCCGACCGGGGAGGATGAGATTGGTTTCCAAGTAGAGGAACCGACGCCTGCGGCTTACCGGAATGTTGAAATAGAGTCCCGCAGCTTGGCAAGCTGCGATGACCCCCAGTTCCTGCTCAAAACTAGCTGCCCGATATATTGCACTCGGCAGGTGCAGGAGATGTGTCTATGTCAGAAAAGCAGTGCGCATTCGAGGGAGATGACTCGCCTGAACGCAACCGATATCGGCTGTTACTCGAGGTCACCGACCTGGTAGCGCGAGCCGAGAGCCTGCCCGACGCATTCAAAAAACTCGCGCCTCCGGTGCTGGCCCTGACGGGAGGCGAATTGCTGAATCTTTCCCTCCACGATCCGCGCCGGAATTGCATGCTGAGTCAGTATTGGAAAAAGAACCAGGAGAGTGGAGAGTTCGACGCTTTCCCCGTGGACGAAGCCGCGAGCGGGTGGGCATGGAAACATCAGGAACCGATCGCCA